>Ga0315906_10001129_pt1 | contig 40292 bp, 33 predicted proteins | sample LakEriMetagenome_4_FD_203526 | JGI IMG/M metagenome (GOLD analysis project Ga0315906, IMG submission 203526) | Freshwater fungal communities from buoy surface, Lake Erie, Ohio, United States - Buoy 2 MA122 | ecosystem: Environmental > Aquatic > Freshwater > Lake > Lake biofilm | place: USA... | reverse complement strand
CCGTCCATGCCGCAAACGCCCCGCGCCACTGCTGCGCAACGTCCACATGCATGGCACGCGGGATCGCCATTCGACCCGGTGTCCCCCGGCTTCCGCCGGGGGCTTTTTGTGGGAGCGTAGCGCGCGTGGCCCAAGAAGCCCCGGGTGGAAACCCGGGGACTCCGGGCATGAACACCATCCCACCGTCCATGCCGCAAACGCCCCGCGCCACTGCTGCGCAACGTCCACATGCATGGCACGCGGGATCGCCATTCGACCCGGTGTCCCCCGGCTCCCGCCGGGGGCTTTTTGTGGACAATGGCCGAGCAGGCGTGTCTTCAGCACATCCGCGGCAACTGCTCGCCGATCGGCATGGGCACGATTCGCGTGCCGCCGAGCGCCGTTCGCATGGCGACCAGGCCCGGATGGGCGGCGACGACCCGCCCGAGCCGCACGGCATCGCGGCCATGCTCGTGTCGCCGCATCGCCCCCAGCACCGGGTCGGCATGGGTGGCGGGCACCACGGCGAGCAACTTGCCCTCGTTGGCGACGAGCAGCGGATCGAGGCCGAGCAGTTCGCAGGCCGCGGCCACCGGCGAGGCGACGGGGATCGCCTCCTCGTCGATCTCGATCCCCACCCGCGCGAGCGTCGCGATCTCCGCGAGGCTCGTCGCCACCCCACCGCGGGTCGGATCGCGGAGCATCTTCAAGTCGCGGCAGACGGAGAGCATGGCGGCGACGAGCCCATGCAGCGGGGCCGTGTCACTCGAGATCGGGGCGTCGAACTCGAGCCCGTCGCGCACGCTCATCACCGCCATGCCATGGTCGGCGAGCGTGCCGCTGACGAGCACGACGTCGCCGGGCCGCACCCGCTCGGGCCCGAGGGCCACTCCCGGCGGCACGATCCCGATGCCGGCGGTGTTCACGTAGCAGCCGTCGCCGTGACCACGTTCCACGACCTTCGTGTCGCCCGTCACGATCGCGACGCCGGCCGCCCGCGCCGCCCGCGCCATACAGCCGGCAATCTCCGCGAGCTCGGCGATCGGCAATCCTTCCTCGATGATGAAGGCGGCGGTCAGCCACAACGGCCGGGCCCCGCTCATGGCGAGGTCGTTGACGGTGCCGTTGACTGCCAAATCGCCGATCGTGCCACCGGGAAACGTCAGCGGACGGACGACATAGGAGTCGGTGGAGATCGCCAGCCGGCCGCCGCCGGCGAGCAGGTCCGCCGCGTCGAGCACACACGAATCACCAAGCCGGTCGAGGACGGGATTCGCGAACGCCGGCAGGAACACCTGCTCGATCAGCTCGTGCGACAGCGTCCCGCCCCCGCCATGCCCGAGAATTACCCGCTCCCGCTCGCGCACGGGCGTCGGACATACGAGTCTCGCCACGTCGATCGCACCGCCGGCGTCAGCCATCGCTCACCCTCTCATTTCTCGTGCGCCAGCGCGGCCGGCTTCCCCACACGCAACCGTTGCCAAGGTCATGGAGCCACGCATCACCGATGGATCGCCACCGCACTCGCCACCGCCGCCGGGAGCCGACGGCATCGGCGGATGCTCGACGAGCGTGTGGCCCGGCCGCGGCCACAGCGAGGAGACATCTGCCGTCCCGGCGGCGGTGCGTCACCGCCGTGCACGCCCCGCTCATGACCGCGGCCTCCGCCCCGCATACCAGTAGGCCGCGCAGGCGCCCTCTCCCGACACCATGGTCGCCCCGAGCGGCGTCCGCGGCGTGCACTCCTTGCCGAAGGCCGGACAGCGATCGGGCTTGAGCGCCCCTTTGAGCACGTCACCGCTCCGGCAGACCGGCGACTCGGCCGCCGTCACGCCGGCGACGTCGAACCGCAGCTCCGCGTCGAGATCCCGGTAGGCGGCCGCCAGCCGCCAGCCGCTCGCGGGGATCGTGCCGATGCCGCGCCACGGTCGGTCCACCGTCTCGAAGACCTCCGCGAGCAGCGCCTGCGCGGTCTCGTTGCCGCTGTCGGTCACGGCCCGCGAATAGGCATTCTCCACCTCGTGACGGCCCGCCTCGAGCTGCACCACCGTGCGCAGGATCCCGTCGAGCAGGTCGAGCGGCTCGAAGCCGGTGACGACGATCGGCACGCGATGCCGGGCGGCGAGCGGCGGATACTGCCCCGTCCCCATCACGGTGCACACGTGCCCCGCCGCCAGGAACGCCTGCACGCGATTGCCCGGCGACCGCATGATCGCCTCGATGGCCGGGGGCACGAGCACGTGCGCGACGAGCAGCGAGAAGTTGCCCACGCCGCGATCCCGGGCCAGTTTCGCCGCCATGGCGCTGGCGGGGGCGGTGGTCTCGAACCCGATCGCCAGAAACACGACTTCACGGTCCGGGTGCCGCGCCGCCACGGCCAGCGCGTCGAGCGGCGAGTAGACGACGCGGACGTCGGCTCCGTCGCCCTTGGCGGCGAACAGGTCGCCGCGCGACCCGGGCACGCGGAGCATGTCGCCGAACGAGCAGAGGATCACGCCGGGGCGGCGGGCGATCGCGATCGCCCGGTCGAGCACCTCGACGGGCGTCACGCACACCGGGCAGCCGGGCCCGTGGATCATCTCCACCTCGGGCGGCAGCATCTGGTCGATCCCGTTGCGGACGAGGGCGTGCGTTTGACCGCCGCAGACCTCCATGATGGCCCAGGGCCGGCGCACGATCCGGGCGATCTCGGCCGCCAGCCGTCGGGCACGGTCCGCGTCGCGATATTCGGCGCGGTGCTTCATGCGGAGGACGAGGCAGCGTCCGGATCGCTGGTGGCCCGGAGTTCGGCCAGTTCCTCCTCCAGGCGGCCGATCTCGGCGAAGGTGCGGAGCGTGGCCCGGGCCGCGGCCTCGTCGAGCCGGCCAATGGCGAAGCCGACGTGGACGATGGCGTAGTCGCCGACGGCGATGCCGGGCACGGAGACCAGGCACACGTCCTTGAGCACGCCGCCGAAGTTCAGGCGGCCCATCCGCACGCCGGCCTCGACGCGGATCGATTCGACACGACCCGGCACGGCGAGGCACATCACCGTCCCTCCGCCACGACCGGCAGGCGGATCTGGACGAGGTCGTGCCGTTCCTCGGCCGCGGCCGACGCCGCCGTGCGCACGATCCCGTGCATGGCAAACAGCACCCGCACCGCCGGTTCGGCGAGCAGTTCGAGCAGCAGTTCGAGGCCCCGGGGATCCGCCTTCAGCCGGCGGACGATCGCCACCAGGCCGGCCCGATGAAAGGCCTCCACCGCCCGCTTCAAAGCGATCGCCCGCTCCCGACCGGCGGCATCCAGTTCATCGACCGCCTCGACCTCGGCATCGACCCGCTCCGCCAGCCGCTCCAACTCGTCTCCGTCCAGTGCCGCTCCGTCCGCCTGTGTCATCGCTCATCCCTTCGTATATAAGGATGCAGATTGCGGCTCCGACCGCGGCTGCGTCGTCAGCATTTTCCGGCCGCGAGCGGGGCCAGCCGCGCGGCCAGCAGCTCGACCACGGCGTCGATGGCCCGATCGACCGCCGGCGACAGCTCCGCTCCCGCGTCGAACACCGCCCCTTCGATCAAAATCGCGGTCACCCGGTCCGGGCGGCCCTCGCGGAGCAACCAGCGGGCGAACGCCAGCGCATGGTCCCAGCGAAACGCGTGGAGGTTGATCCCCGCCGGCGGCGGCACGTTCGCCACCTCGGCCCCCGGCACCTCGAAGATCGCCCCGGGCTCGGCCCCCGTCTGACAGGCGTCGACGAGGATCACCTCCGGCACCCCCCGCATCTGGAACACCACGTCCATGCCCCCGGTGCCCCCGTCGGCACACCGCACCCCCTCCGGCAGGCCGCGGTTCCAGAGCCGGCGGACGAGCACCGGCCCGGCCGCGTCGTCGCCGCGCAGCGGGTTGCCGCAGCCGATCACGAGCACGCGGGTCGGCGGCATGGCATCAGCCTCCCGTGCCCAGGCGAAAGGCCGGACGTGCGCGGCCGGTCTTGCCGTCGTCGGCGTGCGCCGTGCACACGAGGCACGAATCGAACGACCGGGCCAGGTGCCCCATCTCGACGCCCAATGACGGGTGCCAGAGAAGGGTGGCCATGGTCGTTCTCCGCGTGAAGGGGTAGGCGTCAGAGCCCGAGCCGCACGAGCACGCCGCAGGCGAGGATCGCCAGGCCCGCGAGCACATCAGCGCAACGGGCCAGGCGCGGGAGCCGCACGAGGCCGGCGGCATGCCGCATCGCCCACACGGCCGCCACCATCGTGGCCAACGTCGCCGCACCGAAGGCCGCGATCACCGCCGCCACCGCCCCGCCGCTCGCCCGCGCGGCGGGGAGCATGACCAGCGGGATCAGCGGCTCGCAGGGCCCGAAGACGAACACCAGAAACGCAGCCCACGGCGGCCAGACCGACGCGGCCGCCACGGCACCGGCAGCCGGGTCCCCGTCACGGTGCATGGCCGCCCGCCGCCAGCCCCAGGCGACCAGGACGACGCCGCCGAGAATCAGCAGCCAGGCCGCGACGGCGCCGCGCGCCGACTCGATCGGCTCGAACCGCGCTGCCGCGAGCCCGAGGGCCAGGCCGGCGATGCCGAGCATGACGGAGCCGGTCAGGTGCCCCAGCCCACATGCGAGCGTCACCCGCAGTGTCTTCGCGGTCGACCAGCCGCCCGCCCTCGCCATCGCCACGAACGGCACGTAATGGTCGGGACCGAGGAGCGTGTGCATCGCGGCCACCGATCCGGCCGTCAGGCACAGCGCGGCGGTCTCGGTGGCGGCGACGGCGGCGGACATCGGGACGCGTGCTCCGGCCGCGTCCTGGCGAAGACCTGCGGATGGCCCCCCTGCCTCACCGTGTCACGACGGCGGTTCGCCCCCTGCGACTGCGGAAACGTTAGCCGCGGTACCGCTCCCGGGAAACCGCCCCTGCCCGTAGAATCGCTTTCCCCTTCACCCGCAGGCACGCGACGAGCCTGATCTCGGGGCCGGACACTTGGCCGCCCCCCGACTGGCGTCACCTCCGCGAGCCTGCCATGCACGAACTGTCCATTGCCGCCAGCATCGTCGAGCAAGCCACCGAACACTGCCGCCGCGCGGGCGGCACGCGGGTGACCACGATCAGGCTGCGGATCGGCCGGCTGGCCGGCATTCACCCCGCGGCCCTCCGCTTCGGCTTCGATCTCGTCGCCGCCGACACGCCGCTGGCCGACGCCACGCTCGCGATCGTGGACGTGCCGGTCCGGGTCTGGTGCCCGGCCTGTTCCGCCGAGGTCGAGCTGCCGGGCCTGCAGCGGTTCGCATGCCCGGGGTGCGGCCTGCCTACCGGCGAGATCCGTGCGGGCCGGGAACTGGAGATCGAGTCGCTGACCCTCGAGGGCCACGGCCAACCCGCCCAGGAACCCGTCCGATGAGCATCCCCCGGATCCTCGAGGTGCGCACGAGCATCCTGAAACGCAATGACGCGGTCGCCCGCGACCTGCGGCGCGACTTCACCCGCCACGGCGTGCTCGTCGTGAACATGGTGTCGAGCCCGGGAACGGGGAAGACGGCGTTCCTGCTGGAAACGCTGCTGCTTCTACGGCGGCGCGGGGCGACCGTGGCGGCGGTCGTGGGCGACCTCGAGACCGACAACGACGCCCGTCGGCTAGCCGCCTCCGGTGCGCCGGTCCGCCAGATCAACACCCACGGCCTCTGTCACCTCGAGGCCGACATGATCCGCACGCACGTCGCCGACTGGGATCTCGCGGGGCTCGACTACCTGTTCATCGAGAACGTGGGCAACCTCGTCTGCCCGACGAGCTGGGACCTCGGCGAGTCGCTGCGGCTGGCCTTGCTCTCCGTAACCGAGGGCGAGGACAAGCCGCTCAAGTACCCCGCCCTCTTCAACACGGCGGACGTCGCGGCGCTCACCAAGCTCGACCTCGCCGCAGCCTGCGGCTTCGACGCCCCGCTCGCGCGGGCCAACATCGCCGCCGTGCGGCCCGGCATGCCGCTCGTGGAGACCTCGGCCCGCACCGGGGCGGGGCTCGACGCGTGGCTCGACCTGCTGACTGCCCGCCGCCACCGACTCCTGACCCCCGCGCGGGAATGACTGCCCGTGCCCCACGCCTCTCCCGTGCCCCACGCCTCCAGGCGTCCGTCTTTCGATGGTTAGCGGAGGAGTTCAGCGGAGCGTCGCCGACCCGTGAACAGGGGATCGGTCCCGTCACCGGCCCAAGAAGCCCCGGGTGGCAACCCGGGGACTCCGGGCACGACAACCATCCCGCCGTCCATGCCGCATGACTCCCCGTGATTTCCGGTTCAAACCCACATCGCATGGCACCCGGGATGGAGATGCAACCCGGAGTCCCCCGGCTTCCGCCGGGGGCTTCTTGGGGACGGCGCGACAAGAAGCCCCGGGTGGCAACCCGGGGACTCCGGGCACGACAACCAGCCCGCCGTCCATGCCACATGACTCACCGTGATTTCCGGTTCAAACCCACATCGCATGGCACCCGGGATGGAGATGCAACCCAGAGTCCCCCGGCTTCCGCCGGGGGCTTCTTGTGCCGCTCGCACGTCTCGAGCCGAGCGCACGACTGGAGAACGTGCACCATCAAAACGTGCGAATGCGGGCCGGCCCCGCCATCATCGCTTCACAAGCCCCGACAACGCCGCTGCGGGAACGTCCCCGCCCGCGACCGCCGCGCGGCCCAGCACAGCCTGCCCGAGGGCCAGGCCACCGTCATTGCAGGGCACGCGGTCGTGCATGAGCACGTCGCGGCCGATCGCCCGCAGCGCGTCGGCCGTGAGGCCAGCCAGCGCCGCATTCTGGAAGACGCCGCCGGTGAGCCCCACCACCCGCCCCGCCCCGCGGCCCTGCAGACGCCCGCACACGTCGGCGATCATCGCGGCCACGCCGCGGTGAAATCGCCCCGCAATCACAGCCGCCGGCACCCCGGCGCGGGCATCGGCGGCGACGCCCGCCACCACCCCGGCCCATTCCACCCGCAGCGGATCGCCGTTCCCGATCGCAAATGCGTATCCGCGGTCACTCCCGTCGGGATCGGCCGCCGCCTCGAGCGCCAACGCCGCCTCCGCCTCGTACGTCACCGACTGCCGCAGGCCGGCGAGCGCCGCCACGCCGTCAAACAGCCGCCCCATGCTCGTCGTCGGCACGCAGCCGATGCCCGTCGCGAGCTGCCGCGCCAGCACGCGGCGCCCGGCCGCTCCCGCCGCCTGCACCGGTGCGAGCCGCTCGTCCCAGGGCACGCCGGCGGCGTGGAGCAGCGCCAGCGCCACCCGCCAGGGATGGCGGATCGCCGCATCACCGCCGGGCAGTGGAAACGCCTCCAGGTGCGCCACCCGGCGCATCCCGTCGCGACCGGCGATGATGAACTCGCCTCCCTGGATCGTGCCGTCGCGGCCGTATCCGGTGCCGTCGCAGCAGACGCCGATCACGTCCGCCGCTGCGGCCGCGCGGTCTGCGAGCAGGGCCGCGAGGTGCGCCTCGTGGTGCTGCACCCGCACGAGCGGAATCCCGCGGGCAGCCGCGAACCGCGCGGCCCAGGCCGATGCCACTGATCCCGGGTGGAGGTCCGCGACCACCGCCTCCGGCTCGATCCGCAACAGCCCGAGCAGATGCCCGCTCGTGCGGGCGAGCGCCCCGAGCGTCGCGAGGCTGCCGGTGTCTCCAACGTGCTGCCCCATGAACGCCGTGTCGCCGCGGGTGACGCACGGCGCCGCCTTGAGATCACCTCCCACGGCGAGCACGTTCGGACCGTCGCCGCCGAGGCCGATCGGCAGCGGCGCCCGTCCCCGCGCAAGCCGCATGGGCACCGGTCGCCCCGCCACGCACCGCACCACCGAGTCGTCGCACGCCACGTGGATGCGGCGATCGTGCAGCAAGAAGCCGTCGGCGATCGCCCCGAGCCGCGTCACGGCCGCCGCGTTGTCGGTCACGATCGGCTCCTCCGCCACGTTGCCCGAAGTCATCACCAGTGGCGGCATGCCCGTGCAGAGCATGTGCTGCAGTGGCATGCAGGGCAGCATGATGCCGACCAGATCGGTTCCCGGCGCCACTCCTGCGGCCAGGGACATGCTGCCGGCGACGGTCTTTCGCACGAGCACGATCGGCCGGTCGCGGGCCACGACCGCCTCGGCCTCGACCGCGTCGAACACACCGATCTCTCGCGCGGCTACGACGTCGGCCACGAGGACGGCGCAGGGTTTTCCCGGCCGCTGCTTGCCCGCGCGAAGCCGCGCCACCGTGGCGGCGCTGGTGGCGTCGCAGCACACATGAAACCCGCCGAGCCCCTTCACGGCCACGATCCCGCCCGCCCGCAGCAGCGCCCGCGCCGCGGCGATCGCAGCGGCGTCATCGGGCGGACCGACGGGCCGCTCCGTCCGGCCGGCTGCCACCTCCCGCGTGGTGAACCACAGCCGCGGCCCGCAGGCCGGGCAGGCGATCGGCTGGGCGTGGAAGCGACGGTCGGCCGGGTCCGCATACTCCGCGGCACACCGCGGGCACATCGCGAAGGAACGCATCGTCGTCGCGGCGCGATCGTAGGGCAGGTCCTCGATGATCGTGTATCGCGGCCCGCAATCGGTGCAGTTGGTGAACGCGTAGCCGTTTCGCCGGCCCGTGGGAGCGGCGACCTCCGCGAGGCAGGCAGCACAGCTCGCCACGTCGGCCGGTGGCAGCGTGCCCGCACCGGGACCTTGGGCACTGGCGACGATCATGAAGCCGTCGCCCTCTCCTCCATGGTCGTCGGCGTGCGGCGCGTCGCTGACCCGCACTTCTTGCACGGCCGCCAACGGCGGCGCGGCGGCAGCGAGCCCGTCGAGAAATGCGGCCACCGCGGCGGCCGGGCCGCGGACATCGATCACCACGCCGCCTGAGTCATTCGCCACCCAGCCGGCGAGGCCGAGCCGCGTAGCCCGCCGCCAGACGTACGGTCGGAAGCCTACGCCCTGCACGACGCCCGTCACCACCACCCGTCGCCGTTCCGCTGCCGCCACGCGCGCACCTCCGCAGGGGAGGGGATCGTACGCAGCGAGCCTGGACGAAGCACACTGCGCCCGGGAGGATGGTGGCCACGGAGGCACCCCTGCGGCCGGCAGACACAGGGCCTCCGCCGTGCCTGGCGACCACCGCCCGGACGTTCCCCGACAGCGACGTCCGCCCTGGTTTCCGAAAACCGCGATCCGGCGGCTACACTACGGGCCTCCGGCATCGCTCCGTGGTCTCACGCCGCCCTCGTCGCCGCTCGCAGGCCCGCCATGTTCGCCAGCATCCCGGGCCGCATCGCCCTTGCCGTCATGATGTGCGGCATCGCAAGCGGTTTTGGGCGAGCCGCCGAGCCAGACTCGAGCGACACCGCGAAGACGGCCTACGCTTCGGCCGCCGCACTGCAGAATCGCGAAGCCTGGGACCTGGCCGCCGAGGAGTGGCAGGCCTTGATCGCGGCTCATCCCCAGGATCCGCTCGCCCTCAAGGGCCGTTACTATCTCGCCATCTGCCAGCTCAAAGCCGGCGACTGGCCGGCCGCCGCCAAGACACTCGACGCGGTCGTGGCCAGCAAGGCCGACGCCGCCACGGTGGCGCTCGCTCGCTGGGAGCTTGGCCGCGGTGCGTTCGAGGCGGCGCAGCGGGCGCCATCCCCCGCCGCCTACGCCGCCGCCGCGGCGAACCTCCGCGGATTTCTCGACAACAGCCCCGGGCAGCCGCAGGCCGCCGACGCCACCCACTTCCTCGGCGAGTCGCTCTGGCAGGCGGGCAAGCGCGACGAGGCGATCGCCACCTGGCAGCGGTTCCTGAAGGAATACGCCGCGTCGCCCCGAACCCCCGAGGTGCTCTACGCACTGGGCGTGGGCCAGGCCGAGACCGGCAAACGGGCCGAGGCGACAGCAACCCTCGAGCGGTTCGCGAAAGAGTTTCCGCAGCATGCGCTCGCGGCCGACGTGGCCCTGTGGCGGGCGGACGTGTCAGCCGGGGCTGGGCGGCACGCCGACGCAGAGCAGATCCTCGCCCCCTTGCTCGCCGCCAAGGGGCCGCGCACGCCCGACGCACTCGATCGGCTGGGCAACGCCCGGTGGAACCAGAAGAATTGGGCCGGCGCCGCGGAGGCGTTCGGCAGGCTCGCCACCGAGCATGCCGCATCGCCGCTGGCAGCGAAGGCCCGGGTGGCCGCCGGTCGGGCCCTCGTGGAGGCGGGTCGGCCGAACGACGCGCGGCCGCTCTTCGAGCAGGCGGCGGCCGGCCCCGGTCCGGAGGCGATCGACGCCGCGCATCGCCTCGCGCTGCTGGAACTCGAAGCCAAGCAGCCGGCCAAGGCGCTCGACGTGGCCACCAAGGCGCTCGCGGCCGTCGCCGGCAGACAGGGCGTCGACCCGGCACTGCTCCCGAAATTGGAACTCGACCGCGCCGACGCGTTGTGGGAGATTCCACATCGCCGCGCCGAGGCCGCACAGGCCTACGCAGCCCTGGCCGACAAGCATCCCCAGTCGCCGGCCGCCGCCGCGGCGTCGTCGATGACGGCCCTCGCCTTGCTCGAGGCAAAGCAGCCGGCCGAGGCCCTGAAGCAGGCCGACGCCTATCTTGCCAAGTACGCCCAGCAGGCCGACGCCAATGCCGTGCTCGACGTCCGCGCCATTCGCGCCGAGTGCCTGCTCGCGCTCGGCCGCCATGCCGATGCCGCCACCGCCTTCGCCGAGCTCGTGGCCGCCAATCCTCGGGCGGAGCGGCGTGGGGCCTGGCAGGTCCGCGAGGCCGCCGCGCTCGCCGCCGACCGGCAGTGGCAGCGGGTCCACGAGACGCTCGTGAAGGCCGTCGCGCAGCTCCAAGGCGAGCCACGGGCCGAGGCGTTCCTGCTCGACGCCTCCGCCCTCGTGGAGCTGAAGCAGCCGGCCGCGGCAGTCAAGCTGCTCGCGGAGATCGACACGAGCCTGCCGAAGTGGAGCCGCCGCGAAGAGGCGCTGCTGCTCCAGGTGCGGGCCCTCCGCGAGGCGGGCGACAAGGCCGCCGCCCTCGCGGTCGCGGAGCGGCTCGTGCAGGAGTTTCCGGCCGGCACGACCGCCGACGTCGCCTGGTATCGGCTCGGCCAACTGCGGCAAGACGCGGGCCAGCACGACGACGCGATCGCCGCCTTCGCACAGGCGGTCAAACTCGCACCCCGGGGCAGCCGCGCACCGTGGGCGCTGCTGGCGAGCGGCTGGTGCCACGAGGCCAAGGGGCGGCTGCCCGATGCGCTCCGCGCCTGGAGCGAGCTGCTCGAAAAGCATCCGCAGTCGCCCGCGGCCGCGTCCGGCCTGCTCGCCCGCAGCGACGTGCGGCAGCGGACGGGCGACACAGCCGGTGGCCTGGCCGATGCCCAACGGCTCCTGCAGCAGGCCCGCGACGGCCAGGGCAAGTTCGACGCCGCGGTCCTCGGCGAGGCGCGGCTGCTCGAAGGCCTGTGCCTGGCCGGCGAAAAGAAGTTTGGCCAGGCCGCAGCTGCACTGCAGAGGCTTCTCCAGGAGCAGCCGCAGTTCTCCGCCGCTGACCGTGTCCTCTTCGAGCTCGGCGTCGTGCAGTCACGCGACGGCAAGGGGGCGGACGCGGCGGTCACGTTCCAGTCGCTCGCCGAGAAGTTTCCCACCAGCCCCTACGCAGCCGAGGCCTGGCTCGAGGTCGGTGAACACCGCTGGGGGCGGGAGCAATACGCGGAAGCGGCGCAGGCCTATGCGGCAGCCGTCGCGGCCAGCGGCACCGGCCAGGGGCGGATGGCGCTGGTCGCCGAGCAGGCGCGGCACAAGCTCGGCTGGTCCCACGCGATGCGCAAGGACCACGCCGCCGCAGCCCGGGCCTTCACGGAGCAGCTCGCAGCCGCGCCGCAGGGCAGCTTCGCCAAGGACGCGCACGCCATGCTGGGCGAGTCGCTGCTCGCCCAGGGCAAGGCCGCCGAGGCGGCCCGGGCCTTCGCCCAGGCGCTCGCCGAGCCGATCGGCCTGTCGTCGGCGGCGCTCCGCGACGCCACCTTCCTCCGCGCCGCCGAGGCGGCCGCGCGGCAGGAGAAGTGGAACGAGAGCCTGGCGGTCGCCGAGCGGTTCCTGGCCGCCGCACCGCAGTCGCCCCAGGCCCCCGATGGCCGCTACGCCGCCGCCTGGGCGCGGCAGAACCTCGGCAATCTCGACGAGGCGCTCGCCGGCTATCGGGCCGTGGCCGACGGGCCGCGGACGGAGGTCGCCTGCCGCGCGCGTGTCATGGAGGGGGAGGTGCTGTTCGAGCAGGAACGGCACAAGGAAGCCATCAAGGCGTTCTTCAAGGCCGCCTACGGGTTCGGCGAGCAGCAGGCGCCGCCGGCCTTCCACCCTTGGCAGGCCCAGGCCACCTACGAGGCGGCGCGGTGCTTCGAGGTGCTGAAGCAGCCCGATCAGGCCCGCAAGTTGTATGCCGAGCTGGTGGCCCGATACCCCGATTCCCAGCAGATTCCCGCGGCCCGCAAGCGGCTCGAGGCGCTCGGCCCCGGCGGAGGCAAGGCACCATGAGCGAACGCGTCCAGACCCTGTGGCAACTGTTCCTCGCGGGCGGCCTGCTGATGTGGCCGATCGTGGTCATGTCGCTGGTCGTCGTGACCTTCGGCATCGAGCGGCTCGTCGCCCTGCGGGGCGGCCGTTTCCTGCCCTCCGGCCTGCGCGACGGCATCGGCAAGCTCGTCACCGGCGGCTTCGATCCGCGGAAGGCCTACCGGCTGTGCCAAGAGTTTCCCTCCGCGGCCGCCGACGTGCTCGCGGCGATGCTCGAAAAGGTCGGCCGTCCGGTGCCGGAGATCGAGCGGGCGGCCGAGGTCGCCAAGGACCGCGAGGCTTCGCGACTGTATGCCAACATCCGCCCCATCAGCCTGGCCGTCACGGTCACGCCGCTGCTCGGACTGCTGGGCACCGTGCAGGGCATGATCATGGCCTTCTACACCACGGCCAACCTGGAGGCCGGCGCGAACCGCGCCGCCGAGCTCGCCAGCGGCATTTATGTGGCCCTGATCACCACCTTCGCCGGCCTGTGCGTCGCCATCCCCGCCGCCATGATCGCGCACTATCTCGAGGGGCGGATCCTGCGCGGGTTTCGCGGCGTAGACGACCTCGTGGCCGAGGTGCTGCCCCAGCTGGAGCGGTACGAGAACAAGGGCCGGCTCACCCCGGCCCAGCTGGCCGCCCTGCCGCCCGTGGTGCCCAAGAAATGAGCGTCCGCATCGACAAGGGCCGGCTCGCCGGCGGCCTGGAGCTGACGCCGATGATCGACGTCGTGTTCCTGCTCATGATCTTCTTTCTCGTGGCCAGCAAGCTCGACGAGGCCGACCGGTCGATCGACGTCGTCCTCCCCCAGGCGAGCGCCGCCAAGCCGCTGACGAGCAAGCCCCGCGAGTTCGTCATCAACATCGACCGCGAGGGCAACTACTTCGCGGGCGCCCGTCCGGTGCGGCTCGAGGATCTGCAGCAGCTGCTGCGCCAGTCGGCGGCCGACAACCCGCAGCGGCAGACGGTGATCGTTCGGGCCGACGAGAACACCGCTCATAAGTTCGTGGTCGGGGCGATGGACGCGTGCGTCCAGGCGGGCATCGAGGACTACCAGGTGCAATCGGCGGGCGACCAGTAGCCTGGGACGCGGAGGCGGAATCCGGTGAACAGCGATGCGGCCACGACGCGGCGTAGCGTGTACCGCAGGCGGCTGGCCCTCGCGGCCGTCGCCAGCGTGGTCATCCATCTGCTCCTCGCGAAGGGCCTGACGATCACGCCTCTGGGCGTGGACGTCGCCCTCGATGCACCGGCGGCCGACAAGCCGCTCACACCGAAGCGCAAGGCCGATTTCCCGCTGGCCGTGCCGCGATCGCCATCCACCGAACAGCCCGTCCACGAGCGGCCGCTCGAGGTCCGCATCCCCACGCCCGAGCGTCGGCAGCAGCCGCCCGCTCCCCGGCAGCCCGACCGCAACGTCGCCGAGCGACAGGCGGAGGAACGTGCGGAATGGATGCCGGCCGCCCAGGTCCAGGCAAAGCGGGAGCCGCCCCGCGACGTCGCGCTCGATCCGCAGGCCGCCGCGCCCGCCCGCGAGCAGGCCGTATCGTCCGCGGCGGCTGCCGCTGCCGCGGACATGGCGGCCATCGACCCCGCGGCAGCGGCCCCAGCGACGCCCGCCCCGGCACCGGCGGTCGCCGCGCCCGTGCTGCGGACCGAGTCCGCCCCGATCGCCTCCCGGTGGCGGCCGCGCGAGGTGGCGCTCCTGCAACGGCTCACGGCGCCGAGCGCCGCCCCCGCGGCGCGGTCTGCCCGTGATCGCGAGGCTGCCGCTGCCGCCGTTGCGGCCACGACGTCACGTGTGGCTGCGGTCGCCGCCGATGCGGCCGCGGCCGACGCGACCGCCGACGAAGTCGCGATGTCGACGGCGGCCACAGCCACAGTCGCGGCGCTGACTCCGGCCAGCCGACAGCGGCCGGCGGCGGCACGCCCGACAATGGGAGCGGCGTCACCGTCATCGGCCGCGGCCGACGACGGTGCCTCGACACCGGCGCCGCCCACGACCGCCGTGGCTGTCGCCGGCGGACGCGTCGCTCGGCCTGCCACCGGCGACTCCGCGCCGAGCTCAAACGGCGGCTCACCGAGCCGCCGGCAGAGCGAAGCCACGGCGATGGCCGGCAGCGGCGTCGCAGCGATCGATCTGCCGGCGGCGACCACTGCTAAGCCTGCCTCCGGCGGCGGGGCCAAGCCCGCCGCCAGTGGTCGGCCGGCGGCCTCCGGTCCGTCATCTGCGCTCGCGGGTCGTGCGCGTGGGGCTGCCAGCGACGCCGACGATGCGCCGGCAGCGGGCGTCGGAAGCGTCGCCGTCGGTGGCGGTGGCGGTGTCTCACGCGGCGCGGCCGCCGGCCGAACAGGCGACATCGAGGCTCCGCGTGGCGGCGGATCGTCCCCGGGCCGCAGCCCGTCCGTCACCGCCGCCCCGGGAGCGGATGCCCCGGCGGTCGTGTCGATCACGGTGCCGACCGCCGCGCCAACCGCGGCACCGGGCGGCGGCAGGCCGATGCCGGCGGCGATCGGCCGCTTCGCCGATGCCGGGGCCGCGGCGGCCGTCGGCACCGCGGTGGCGCGGCCGCGGAGTGCTGTCGCCGGTGGCGGAGACGATGACGAGGGGCTCTCTGTGTCGCCCGGTGACGCCGACCTGCCCGGCGGCGGAATCGCCGCCCGCCGGTCGGCATCCGGCGACGGCCCGGGGGCCGCGGAGACCTTGCCACCGGCCCGCGTCGCCGCGGCCGCGCTGCCGGCCGAGGGCCGGGTGCGCGACGTCGCCGCCGCCTTCGCCCGCCGCGTGCCGGGACGCCGCGGCACCGATCGGGAGGCCACGCCCGTCGCCGCGCGGGCGACGGCGATGGTGGACCGCGGTCTCGATTTCCTGGCCCGGTCGCAGCACAAGGACGGTCGCTGGTCTCTGGGCACGTTCGCGGGCGGCACGCCGGCCGACGTCCCCAAGCTCCGCTCCGACACGGCGGCCACCGGACTTGCGCTGTTGAGTTTTCTCGGCGCCGGCCACGACCACTTCGACGGCCCCCACCGCGACACCGTGCGCCGCGGCCTCGAGTTCCTGCTCGCGGCGCAGAAGCCCGACGGCGATCTCTACCTGCCGGCCGACGAGCTGTCGAACAGCTGCGCCTGGCTCTACAGCCACGGCATCGCGGCGATCGCGCTCTGCGAGGCGGTGGGCATGACCGGCGACCCGCTCGTGAAGCCCGCCGCCGAGAAGGCCTGCGGGTTCATCGCCGCCAGCCAGCATCCGACCCGCGGCGGCTGGCGGTACACGCCACGCAGCGATGCCGACCTCTCGGTGAGCGGATGGATGCTCGTGGCCGTGCGGTCGGGCGAGCTCGGCGGCGTGAAGACCGATCCGCGCACGCTCGACGGCGTGCGGAGGCTGCTCGAAGCCGCCTCCACAGCGACTGATTCCACCCGCTACGCCTACAACCCGCTCAAGCCGGAGCAGCGGATGTCGCCGCTGTCTTCCGCCTGCATGACGGCCGTCGGCGGCCTGATGCGTCTGCACACGGGGGCGACGGCCGACGATCCGCGGGTGATGCAGGCCGCCCGGCTGCTCGCCGCCATGCCGCCCGAGTACGGCACGGCCACCCGCAAAACCCGCGACTCCTACCTCTGGTACTACGCCTCGCAGGTCCTCGTCCACACCGGCGGACCGGAATGGCAGACCTGGTACGGCCGGCTCGTCGACACGCTCGCCGCCACGCAGGAATCCGCCGGCCCGAAGGCGGGCAGCTGGGATCCACTGGGGCCGGCCCCCGACCGCTGGGGCATCTACGGCGGGCGGATCTACGTCACCGCGCTGCATCTCCTCGCGCTCGAGGTGCCGGACCGGCGGCTGCCGACCTATTCGGCCGCGCGGCGTTGATCACCCCGCGGCGGGCTTGCGCAGGGCCCGAGGCTCCGGTGCGGGCTTGAGTTTCCACTGCCGGTAGGGGAGCGACTCGGACTCCGCCTCGATGGCGGTGCCGATCAGCAGCCGATCGATACGCTGCGTGTCGATCTCCGCCGGACCGATGGCCGGGCTGCGGCCCCGGACCTTCGCCCCCGCCACGCCCTCGGCCACCAGCGTCACGCGGCGTCCATCGACGGCGACACCCTGCACGAGCAGGCCGCCGTCCTTGGCCACAGGGGGCGGAGCGGCTTCGGCGAGTTCCTCGGGGTGCAGCCAGATCACGCGGGCCACCGTGTCCCGCGGCAGATCCTTCGCGGCGTCGCCCATGGCGAAGGTCACCGTTTGGGCGTCGAGGGCGACGATCCGGCCGCGCAGATAGTCACCATCGGCGAGCCGCAGCAGGTGCGTGGGCGGGTTGGCCCGCTGCATCCGTGGCAGCGTAAGCAGCCGCTCCAGGCGGGCTTTGTCGATGCCCCGGCTCGCGGCCGAGGGCATCAGCTCGACGGCCTGCACGAGCGCGGCTGGCACGGCCACGACCTCGCGCCGCGACGCGTCGCCGAGCGGTGTCCGGACGCGGATTCCGTCTCCGTCGATCGCCTCCACGACGCAGGGCAGCACGTCCCCGCTGCGCAGGAACAAGAGCGCCGAAAAATCGGCGTCCTGCCCCTCAATGGACGACTCGCCGGGGGCCAGGCGGGCATGCGCCGTCAGGGCCGCCTTGAGCACTTCGGTGTCCACGACATGGATCGAGCGGCGGACGAGATTGACCTCCCGGGGGTCGGTGCCGTCGTTAGCGGTCACTTTGAGCCGCAGCGGCGTGCCGATCCGGCCGCGAAGCAGGTTCATCACCATCTCCACTTCGAGTCCCTTCGTCTCCACGAACCGCGATCCCTTTTCCGGCGCCACCGCCACGATCCGGTCGCCCGGCTGAATCCGACCGTCGATTGCGGCCGCGCCGTCGTCGCGCATCATGACGATCACGAAGAAGCCGTCACCGTTCTCGTTCACCTGGGCGCCGAGCCCCCCCACCTCGCCCTCGTCGATGTTCTTGGCATCGTCTTGCCGCTCCACGTAGTCCAACACGCCTCCGGCTCCCGGTCCGGGCGTCAGGCCGCTCGCCGTGACGCTGCCCAGCGGCTGCCAGCCGATGCCGTCGGCCGCCGCAACGACGGCGCCGCGGGCGTCGAGTCCCGCGACTCGCAGCCGCCCCACGCGGCCGGGCAACGGCCTCGGCTCCGCCCGCCGCTGTCGGCTCTCGAGAGCCGTGATTTCGGCCACCGGCACGCCGACCGGCTCGTCGATCCCGTCGCGCCGCAGCCAAACGGCCTCGTCGTCGATCCTCACGAGATCCCCGCCGAGCATGTCCCCGGCCCCGCACGTCGCCCGTACCACCGGCGGCCGTGCCGCCGCAGCCGCGGCCGAAAACAGCATCTCGCGCACGTCGGCGATCGGCACCGGCACGTCCCCGCTTGCGCCGCGCACGAGCACCTCGGCCGCACCGGCCGCCAGCGGTTCGAGGGTGCCGGCGATCCGCGTGCCGTCGCGGCGCACGACGACCGGCTGCTCGCGGCGCTCGAGCGCGGGCTGGTCACCGATCCACTCGGTCACCCGCAGGCTCTCCAATTCGATGTCGCCGCCGGACGCGAGCCGGAAGCGTCCCGACGGCCCGCGACCGGCGGCGGGGGCGATCGTGACGTCGGCTGCCGGCTCGGGTGACCGCTCCGGGAGCACGACCGCCAGGCGGCCCTTCTCCTGGTCGACGAACACGACGACCCGCATCCGCCGCGGCGCATCCGCGGCCGGCTCTGTCTCGGACACCGGCTCGCTCGCGGCCCGGTCGCCTTCCTCCCGCACCAACAGCAGCTCCGGCGCCGCATCCTCCGCGACGGAAAACATCTCCACCTGATAGGGCTCGGAATCGCCTGCCGCGCCCGCCGCCACGGCCACGCGGCACGCGGGCTGCCGCCGCCACGCGAGCACCATGTCGTAGACCGCCCGCGTCGCTCCCCCGACATCGCGCGACACCTCCGCCCCGTGAACGCCGCTGCGGATGCCGCCGGCCCTCTCGGTCCACGCGTCCGCCGGCCGCTGCTCCCAGCCGGCCAGCCCGCCCGGCCCGACGAATCCCCCCGCCGCCCCGCGATCGACACGGACCAAGCGGTCGATGGCCGTCCGCTCGATCCGCAGCCGCTGCGGGCGGTGACCGCCGCCGAACTGCACCGTCACGCGTTCGCCGTCGATCGCCTCCAGGTCGGCGGTGAGCACGTCGCCGCCGTGCAGCATGATCCGCCAGGCTCCGTCAACCACTCGGCCCTTCGGCCGCGGGAAGAGGATGCCGACGATCTCGTCGAGATGAAACTCGAAGGGCGCCGTGAAGGCCGGCGACCGCCAGAGCAGCGTGGTCCGGCCGCCGATGGCGGTCGGCGGGGCGGGCACGAGGCTCCCGTCCATGGACCCGCCTCCGGGCAGATCGAGCATGCCGGCACGCCCGCCATGCTCGGCGGCGACCGCGTCGCACCGCAGTGCGGCGATCGCCACGGCGAGGACCGCGAACGGCAAAATGCGGCGGGCGACGGCGGGGCCATGCATGCCGAAAGTTTACCGGCCGGTCGCCACTTCTGAAAACCTCGCGCCGCCGTTCCCGCGTGGGAGGCACCGCCCCCACGCGGGAATCGTGCGGATCAAGATGCCCGATTGGCTACCGCTTGACGGCCACGGTCTTCAGCGCCGACCGCGTCGTCTCGGCGATCGGCGTCTCCGTCGGCCGGGCGGCCGCCGCCACGACGACGCCTTCGCAGCATGCGGGCGCAACGCTGATGACGCACTCGTTCACGACCTGGTAGCTGCACGTGCGGGTGCAGCAGTTGGTGCACGGATCGCGGTAGGTGACGCACACCCGCTCGCACGCGGGCGCACACACGGTCGGGCAGGCAGCCGCGCAACTGGTCGTGCACACCGGCGTGTAGCAGGGATCGCAGCAGGAGGTCTCGTAGCAGCAGGCCCGCCGGTGATGCCAGCGGGCCGCTTCGGCATCCCAGCCGGCCGCGACCGCGGCAACACAGGTGACCGCCCCGACGAGGCGAACGAAGAGTTTGTGGCCGATCATCGTGGATACCCTCTGTGAACCCCTCGGGCAAAAGCGGGGCACGGCCCACCATGGGCGGCCCCACCCGAAGGCCGCGAACCCTAGGAACCGACCGGCGCGGCGGGCAAGCCGCCCGCCGCCCCGTGCAGGCCCGGAACACGCTGCGCAACCTGCTGGCCCGTCGCCTGTTGCGCGACACCGCCAGCAGCGGGCGGCGCTCCGGCAGCCGCGGCCCGGACAGTTCGTCGCCTCTCCGCCGGCGGCGCCGCCGACGCCGCTGTCGCCCTGGGGATTGTCCGCGTCACCATCGGCGTCACCGGCGCCGCACGTCGACCGCGACCAACTGTCCGCGGCCGCCGCCCGCGGGGCACCGTCCGCGCGGCCGTCTTCCGGGGCCCGGCCTAGAATCGGCCCGCTGCATGGACCGCCCGCACCCCGGCAGGCACGCCTGCCTTTGGGAGTCCGCCATGCACGCCCCGCCACTGAACCGCATCGCCTGGATCGGCAACTACGTGCCGCGCCGCTGCGGCATCGCCACCTACACCCGCGATCTCCGCTGCGCCGTCGCGGAGCACCTGCGCGGCGTCGCCTGCCCCGTCGTCGCCATGAACGACGGCGGGCTGCGTCACGCCTATCCCGCGGAGGTCGGCTTCGCCTGCGCCGACCACGATCCGGCCGCCTACGGGCGGGCCGCGGAGTTCGTCAATCTGCTCGAAGCCGACGTCGTCTCCCTGCAGCACGAGTACGGCCTCTTCGGCGGCCCTGCGGGCAGTCACGTGCTCGACCTGCTCCGGCAGCTGCGGGCGCCGGTCCACACCACCCTGCACACCGTCCTCGCGAACCCGACCGCGGAGCAGCGCGAGGTGCTGGCCGGCATCGTCCGGCTCTCCACGCGGCTGGCCGTGATGACCGACCGCGGCCGGGCGCTGCTCCGCGACCTGTACGGCGTGCCGGAGGACCGCGTCGACGTCATCCCGCACGGCATCCCCGAGATGGAGTTCGTCGATCCGAACTTCCACAAGGATCGCTTCGGCGTCGAAGGCCGCCATGTGCTGCTCACCTTCGGCCTGCTCTCGCCGAGCAAAGGCATCGAACAGGCGATCGCCGCCCTGCCGGCGATCGTGGCCCAGCACCCCGACGCGGTGTACGTCGTGCTGGGCGCGACCCACCCGCACCTCGTCCGCAGCGAGGGGGAGCGGTATCGCACGTCGCTCCAACGGCTCGCGGCCGAGCTCGGCGTGGCACGGCACGTCGTGTTTCACGACCGCTACGTCGACATGCCCGAACTGCTCGCCTTCCTGGGCGCCGCCGACGTCTACATCACTCCCTACCTCAACGAGGACCAGATCACCTCCGGCACGCTGGCCTACGCCTTCGGCTGCGGCAAGGCGGTGCTCTCCACGCCCTACTGGCACGCCCGGGAACTGCTCGCCGACGACCGCGGCGTGCTCGTGCCGTTTCGTGATCCCGCCGCCATCGCGGCCGGCGTCACGAGCCTGCTCGCCGACCACGCCCGCCGGCACGCGATGCGGAAGCGGGCCTACCTGCTCGGCCGCGACATGGTGTGGCCCCGCGTCGCCGCCCGCTACGCCGAGGCGTTTCGCAGGACACGCGCCGGCGTGACGCTGAAGCCACGGGGTGGTGCCGCGGCCCGCCCGGTTCCGCCCCCGCGCCGCACGCTGCCACCGCTGGCCCTCGGTCACCTGTGGCGGATGACCGACTCGACCGGGCTCTTGCAGCACGCCGTCTACGACATCCCGGATGCCGACCACGGCTACTGCACCGACGACAATGCGCGGGCATTGGAGCTGATGGTGGCCATCGAGGATCTCGGCTGCGAGACGGCCGACACCATCCGGGCGACCGCCGTGTATGCCACGATCCTCGGCCACGCCTTCGACCCGGCCACCGGCCGGTTTCGCAACCTGCTCGGTTTCGATCGTCGCTGGCGCGACGATGCCGGCACCGACGACTGCCTGGGCCGGGCCGTGCTCGCGCTGGGCGCCTGCCTGGGCCGCTCGCGCCGGCCGGCGCTGCAGCGGTGGGCGATGCGGCTCTTCGCGCCGGCGGTCGCGGCCGTCGAGGCCTGCACGAGTCCCCGGGCGTGGGCGACCACCCTGATCGGCATCCACGACTATCTCGGCCGACTCGGCGGCGACCGTCCGATCACGGCGGCGGCCCGCCGGCTCACGGCCCGGCTGCTGCGGCTGCGGCGGGCCACGGCCGGCGCCGACTGGCCGTGGCTCGAAGACGCGCTCGCCTACGACAACGCCCGCATCTGCCAGGCCCTGATCGGCAGCGGCCGCGTGCTGGGCGCGGCCGCCGCCGGCGACGTCGGCCTGCGGATGCTCGCCTGGCTCGCGCAGCGGCAGCGCACCGCCACGGGCCGGTTCGCCCCGATCGGCTGCCGCGGTTTCCTGCGCCGCGGCGGGACCGCGGCGGCCTTCGACCAGCAGCCGCTCGAGGCCCACGGCATGGTGGCGGCCTGCGCGGAGGCGGCGCGGGCGACCGGCGATGCGTCGTGGATCGACGTCGCCTGGACGGCCTTCGACTGGTTCCAGGGCCACAACGTGCTCGGCCTGGCGCTGTGCGACCCGCGGACCGGCGGCTGCCGCGACGGGCTCCTCGAGGATCGCACCAACGACAACCAGGGCGCGGAGTCCACGCTCGCCTACCTGGCGGCCTTGGTGGAGATGAAGACGGTCGCGACCGCCGCGACGACGGGCGCCGGCAGCCGACACGCAGGCCGCCGCCGCACCCGCCCCGAGGGAGTCTGATGCACGTCCGCCGCACCGGCATCCTGCTGCGGCCCAACAACGCCCGGGTGCTGTACCGTCCGTTCCACCCGCCCCATCCGCAGCGGGCGCCGCGGATCATCGGCCGGATCATGGAGCTCTCCGAGGCGGTGATCGAGGAACTGCTCGCCGGTGTGCTGGCGGAGTTTCACGGCCGCCACCAGCGGCTCCTCGGCTTCTTCTTCGAGCGGTTCGAGGCCGTCCGCCACCACCTGCTCACCGACCGGCCGCTCTCCGAGGCCCGCCGGCTGGTGATCGGCTCCTACTTCACGCAGGAGTACGCCCTGGAGAGCGCCGCCCTCTTCAATCCCTCGATCGTCTGGCATCCCGACCAGTCGGGGCTCCCGTCGGGCACGCGCCGATTCCTCATCAGCCTGCGGGCCATCGGCGAGGGGCACATCTCCAGCGTCGGCTTCCGGGCCGGCACGGTCGACGCGGCCGGCACGATCGCGCTCGCCGAGCCGACCGGGTTCGTGACCGCCCCGCGGGTCGTGGCCAATGCCACCTACGACAAGCCGCTGTTCTTGCGCAAGCTCGCCGAACTCGGGATCGTGGATGGCCTGGTGGAACTCGTCTTCGACGCGCTCGACGACCAGTTCACGCTCGGCGCGCTCGAAGCGGCCCTCGCCCAGGCCACCCGCCAGCAGCGGGCCCGTCGCAAGGAGTGGGAGCCGCTCGCCGGCGCGATCCTCGCCCTGGCCCGCGCCAACTACGAGATCGAGTGCGACCCAGCCTCCGACGTCTCGGAGCGGGTGATCTTCCCCTACTCGCCGGCCGAGACGAACGGCATCGAGGACGCCCGCTTCGTGCGGTTCGTCGACGACGACGGCTCCGTCCGCCACTTCGCCACCTACACGGCCTTCGACGGCAGCGTCACGCTGCCGCAGATCGTGGAGACCGACGACTTCATCCGCTTCCGCGTGAGCACGCTCAACGGCCCGGAGATCGCCAACAAGGGGATGGCCTTGTTTCCGCGGCGGATCGGCGGCTGCTACGCGATGCTCTCCCGCCAGGACGGGGAGAACATCTACCTCATGCAGTCGGACATGCTCCACTTCTGGCATGCCAAGCGGCTCATCCTCCGGCCCACGCATGCCTGGGAGTTCGTGCAGATCGGCAACTGCGGTCCGCCCATCGAGACGCCCCGGGGCTGGCTCGTGCTCACCCACGGGGTCGGCCCGATGCGCAAGTATGCGATCGGCGCGGTCCTCCTCGACCGTGATGATCCCGCCCGCGTGCTCGCCCGGCTGCCCGAGCCCCTGCTCGCCCCCAACGCCAACGAGCGGGCCGGCTACGTGCCCAACGTCGTCTACACGTGCGGAGCCCTGCTGCACGACGGTCTGCTCGTCGTCCCCTACTCGATGAGCGACTACGCGACGACGTTCGCCACGGTGCCGCTCGCCGATGTCTTCGCCGCGATGACGGCCACGTGAGGCCGCCGGCCGCGGTCGGGCACCGGCTCGCCGTCGCGGGCCAGGCGGGCGAGCAGTTCGTCGCGGCGGCGCACCGCCTCGTCGAGGGCATGCGTGCCCAGGGTGCGCCGCACCCGCCGCTTTCGATGGTCGAAGTGCAGCGTGTAGTGCACCCACCAGGTGCCGTTGTTGCACCACAGGTGATGCAGCGGGTTGGCGTCGTCCACGCGAATCGAGGGAAATCCGATCGTCATGCTCCTCTCCTTTCTCCAGTGAAGAAAGGAAGGCGCCTCGGCGGACGCCCCGCGGCCGCCGGCCACGGATCATCCTCGAAAGCTTCGCCGCCGACCGTCCCCGCCGCCTGCCGGCAGAGGGCGATCGTCGCCGCACATCCTCCTGAACCGTCGCCGGTTCAGGTCACCACCTTTGCTTTCGCGAGGTTGGGTCGGGCTGCCGCGTGGGCCGCCCGGTTCGAGCCGGATGTACCTTCCAACTATCGAACAGTATAGACGCCCGTCGGCGGGCCGTGGCCCGCCGGCAGTGATTTCCCGTGTCATAGCAGACTTTGGAATAAGTCTGCCCGAATAGGATGCGAGGAATGCCGACCGTGGAAACCCGCGGCGTTTTCACCGGTGGGCCAAGTGGACAAAGGCCATGGAGGGCTTTGTCCACGGACAGCGAGCCGCGCCAGACGGTCCCCGCCCGTCAGGCGGACCGTGACTGCGGTGACGCCAGGGCCCGCGCCAGCGGGCAGGCCGGGGAGGCGGGTTCGCCGCGGCGATAGGCCGCCAGCAGTTCCTTCGACCGCTGGGCGAGCATCCGCCGCACTTCCCGCCGCTGGCCTTTGACGCGGGCGATCTTCATCGCGTCGTAGCCGGTCGTCTGATGCCGCATCCAGGCGATCACCGCGGCCTCGGCCCGCCGCTCGATCGGGATCCGCTGCGTCCGCGCCACGGTGCCGCTGCCGACGGGCGTGGCATGCGCGGCCACGGCAGCGGCAAGTCCCCGTGCCAGTTCCGCGTGCCGTTCATGGAATGCGAGGAACGCCAGCACCGCCGCCTGGAAGTCCTCGACGTACTCCACCTGCCGGGCCGCACGGCGTCTCGTATCGGCCTCACGACGGCGGGCATGGGCCGCGGTGGCCCGCTCGGCCGCCAGGTCGTTTTCGATCCGCTCGATGGTCTCGCGCGGCGCCCAGACACCGCGGGAGAACACCCGCCGGCCGACCTTCTCCTGGACGAGCCAATGGTCTCCGGCCGCCTTCACGCGCCGCGTCAGGGCGGCGTCTCCGGGAGGCAGCAGCACCCAGCCGGCTGGCACCGGGAGCGTCTGACCCGCGGGCGTGCGGACGGCATTGGCCGTGGGGCCGGGGAGATACGTCTGCGTGGGCATGGTGAAAGAGGGTATCGGCCGTGGGCAGGGCGGCGGTCGAACTGTGGCGGCACCATCCCTACGATCGGTTTTCGGGCGGCACGATGCGGGAATCGCTGGCTTCGCGCAGCCGAACTTCGCATACTGCCGGTCGCCATGAAACCCACCCGGCTCCTCGACAGCGCCGCCACGCCCGACGGCACGCCGATCACGCTCCACGAGCACGACGGCTCGCTCGCGATCCGCGTGGGCGGCGTGGAACTGATGTCCACGCGGCAGCATCACTCCGAGGAGCGGCTGGCGGAACTGGCCTGCGCCGGCCTGCGCGACCGCCGCCGTGCGGCCGTGCTCATCGGCGGGCTCGGCCTCGGCTTCACGCTCCGCGAGACGCTCCGGCACGTGGCGGCCGATGCGACGGTCGTGGTGGCCGAGCTGGTTCCGGCCGTGATCGCCTGGAACCGCAACCCCGCCTACGGGCTGGCGGCCGACGCGCTCGACGACCCACGGGTGGAGATCGTGGCCGACGACGTCGCCGAGGTGCTGGCCGAAAGCCGCGGCCGGTTCGATGCGATCATGCTCGACGTCGATAACGGCGCCCGCGGCCTGACAGCGGCCGCCAATGACGAGCTTTACGTGGCCACGGGCCTGGGGGCGGCCCGGGCGGCCCTCAAGCCGCGGGGCCGGCTGGCCGTCTGGTCGGCGGGGAGCGACCCGCGGTTCGCGGCCCGCATGGAGGAGGCGGGCTTCGCCGTGGAAGTGGTCAAGGCCCGCACGCATCCGACCGGCGGCAGTTGGAACTCCATTTTCGTGGGCACGCGTTAGCCGGCGGTGGCTGTCCGTTGGCGAAACATCGCATCGTGCGATTTTTGCTGGTGCGGGCTCTCCAGTCTTGTCTGGCTCTCGGCTCATCACGCGAGAACCGCACAACAAGCCCCCGGCGGAAGCCGGGGGACTCTGGGTCGAATCTCTTCCCGCGTGCCATGCGATGTGGGGTTGAACCGGGAAAGCGCCGGCCGTCGTTCGGCATGGACGGCGAAGTGGTTTTCGTACCCGGTGTCCCCGGGCTCCCGCCCGGGGCTTCTTGGAACGATGACCGGACCAATTCCCTGTTCAATGAGCCTGAAAAACACGGTTCGCAGATGCATTCCTGCAGCTGCGATGCTCTGTCGGGCTGCTCGGCACCCCGTCATCCCGCGTCTGCTTCGAGGGCTTCCCAGCGGGTGAAGGCCGCGGCGAGCCGCGCTTCGAGATCCCGCAGGCGAGCCTGGTCGCGGGCAAGCACCTCGCCCGGCTGACGGAAGTAGTCGGACCCCGCCATCGCCGCGTGCAACGCGGCAATCTCGCTCTCGAGGGTCTCGATCAGCGCCGGCAGGGATTCCAGTTCCCGCTGCTCCTTGAAGGATCGCTTTTTCTTTGTGACGCCCGGCTCGGACGACGGCGCCGCAGCCGCGCGCGGCCGGACATCCGCCGCCGGGGGCGGCGGCGCGGGGGCCCGCTGCCGGAGCCAGTCGCTGAAGCCGCCCACGTATTCCTTGACGCGATACTCCGCGTCGCCTCCCGTCGGCTCGAACACGAGCGTGCTCGTCACCACGTTGTCGAGGAACGAGCGGTCGTGGCTCACCACCAGCACCGTGCCGGCGAAATCGACGAGCCGCTCCTCCAGCATCTCCAGCGTTTCCGCGTCGAGGTCGTTGGTGGGCTCGTCGAGCACGATCAGGTTGGCGGGCTTGGCGAACAGCCGGGCCAGCAGCACCCGGTTGCGCTCGCCGCCCGAGAGAAACTTCACCGGCGTGCGGGTGCGTTCGGGCGTGAACAGGAAGTCCTGGAGGTAGCCGATCACGTGCCGCGGCTGGCCGCCGATCTGCACCGTCTCGTAGCCGTCGGCCACGTTGTCGGCCACGGTCTTTTCGTCGTCCAACTGGTCGCGGAGCTGGTCGAAGAAGGCGATCCGCAGGCTGGTGCCGAGCCGCACGGAGCCCGTCGCGGCCGCGAGCTCGCCGAGCATGAGCCGCAGGAGCGTGGTCTTGCCCGATCCGTTGGGGCCGATGATGCCGATGCGATCGCCACGCATCACGGTGGTCGACAGGTCGCGGATGATCGGCCGCGTGCCGCGCAGGAACGACACCCCCTCGAGGGCCGCCACGAGCGCCCCGCTGCGTTCGGCCTCCTGGATCTCGAGCTTCACCCGGCCCACGGCGTCACGCCGCTGGCTGCGCTGGCGCCGCATCGCCTCCAGGGCCCGCACCCGACCCTCGTTGCGGGTCCGCCGGGCCTTGATGCCGGTGCGAATCCAGACCTCCTCCTGGGCGAGCTTCTTGTCGAACAGCGCGTTCTGCTTCTCCTCGGCGGCGAGCGCCTCCTCCTTGCGCACGAGAAACGTGTCGTAGTCGCACGACCAGTCAAAGATCCGCCCGCGGTCGATCTCGAGGATCCGGTCGGCCATGCGGCGGAGGAAGGTGCGGTCGTGGGTGACGAACATCAACGTGCCCCGCCAGCGGCCCAGAAACTCCTCCAGCCACTCGACCGCCTCGATGTCGAGGTGGTTGGTCGGCTCGTCGAGCAACAGCAGGTCGGGCTGGCCGACGACCGCCCGCGCCAGCAGCACCCGCCGCTTCATGCCCGCCGACAGGGCCGCGAAGTCGGCGGCCCCGTCGAGCGCCATCCGGGCGAGGGTCTGGGCGACCGTCTGTTCCTGCTGCCAGGCAGCCTCGGCGGCCGGCGCCGGCGGCAGGCCGGCGGCGACGATGTCCTGCACGCGGCCGCCGAGATCCTGCGGCACGTCCTGCTGCAGGAGGGCAACCGCCGCCCCCGGCGCGAAAACCACCGCCCCCGCATCGGGCTGCAGCGTGCCGGCGAGCAGACGCATGAGCGACGTCTTGCCGGCGCCGTTGCGGCCGAGCAGGCCGATTCGCTGCCCGGCCTCGACGTGGCAGGTCACGTCGTCGAGCAGCGGCGGGCCCCGAAACCGGAGCGTCAGGTTGCGAAGGGTGACGAGCGGCATCCGTTGATTCCAGCGATCGGCTCGCGCCGTGGCCGCCCATCGTAGCGGCCGCGGCCCGCTCGAGCGTGAGCCGCCCGTGCCGCGGAGCGAAAAACCCGTCCGGCCGCGGCTCTCTGTTCCTACGGAGTGTCTCCGGGGCGTGAACCGTCGCTCGACCGCAGGCGACGCACGATTCGGGCCGCCCCCGCCGTGAGTCGTAAGGTTGTGCAACAGGCGGCGTCCTGCATCGCGGCCGCACAACCGGCTCGGGCCGTGCGCACACCATGCATCCGATTCACCACGACACGTCGGTCCCCCGGAATGGCGAGGTGGCCGCCATGATCGACGCGGAAGTCAACGAGGGCGGGCCACCTTCCCCGATTCCATGCGATACGCCGGCCACTGGCCCGGCGTGCCAGGAGGATCAGCCGGCCATGCAAGACGAACCGCCGCCGATGGAAACCTGTCCGGCTTCCGGCCGCATCCTGCACCTGCCTCTGGGGCCGGCGATCCCTGCCGCCGCTTCCAAGACGTTGCTGAAGGCGGCCGGGCTCGAACTGATCCGCCTCGTGATTCCCGCCGGCAAGGAGATTCCGCCCCACCGGGCGGCCAGTGAAATCACGGTGCAGTGCCTCGAAGGCCATGTCTCGTTCGATCATGACGGACATGCGCTCGACCTCCACGCCGGCGACCTGGTCTATCTCTGCCCGCACGAAACCCATGCGCTCAAGGGCGTCACGAACTCCTCGGTGCTGGTGACCCGGCTGCGGCCCCACGCGGATGAGCTTCCCGAAACCTTCCCGGCGGTATCATGACTGCCGCCATGAAGAAGAGGCCCAAGAAAAAACGCCGGCCTGCAGGCCGGTCGCCGCACGCCGAGGCGACGTACACCTGCGACTCCTGCGGCGAGGAAATCGTCGTGCCGGTGGATCTGTCGGCCGGGGCCCGGCAAGACTACGTCGAAGACTGCCCGGTCTGCTGCCACCCGATGACGCTGCACGTCGAGATCGACGATCACGGCGCGGCCCGCATCGAGGGTGAGCACGAGTAGACGGCCCGGCTGAGCCTGCCGGCAAACTCCCGGGCCCGCGCCAGGTCACGGGCATCGGGGTGCTTCCGGTTCAGGCCGCCGGCGAACCACAGCGGCCCCCACGTATCGAATCCCCGACAGGCGAACTCCCCCACGACCGCGACACCCTTGCGGGCCAGGACTCGCTTCAGCGGCCAGTGCCAGAGCCTGGCCAGAAACGGCAGCCCCGAGGTGGAGAACACGAACGCCGGCATCGTCCGCTCGGGGACTTCGGGCAGCCCGCATACCCACTCCTCGAGCACCGGATGCATCCGGCCGTAAAAGACACCGGAGCCGAGGCCCAGCAGGCCGTAGTCGCCGAGGCTCGTGGGCGACACGTCCTCGGGGGCGGCCATGACGGCGGCTTCCCCGAGCGCATCGGCCATCGCCCGGGCCACCCGGGCGGTGTTTCCATGATGCACCGACTTGCAGAGGATCAAGCACTGCGCACCGCTCATGCCCGATTCTACGCCCACGGGCCGCCGCGAAGCGTTTCCAGACGACCGGGCGCGCGTCGCGGCCCAGCGGCCGGCGACCGAGTCACGGTCAGGGCCTGGCGGCCGGCAGGGACCGGATCCGCTGCGTCACGACCTCGCCGACCTGCGTCTTGGCGGTCCCGGAGATGCCACCACCTGACGACGGGCCGCTCGTCACCGTGAGCAGCTGCTCGCCGAGTGTCGCGAATGTCACCCGCACGAACGCCCGGCCGCCAACAAACCTCACCGCCGACGGCAGCGTGGCCGCCGTGTCGGACGAGGCGAGCGTCGCGGTGCCAGAAAAACTCGGCACCGGCCGGCCCTGGGCGTCGACCGCCACGATCGACACGTTCACCGGCACGCCGACCGCCACGGCCTTCGGCAGCAGGAAGGCAAACGCCGTCGCCACAGGAGTCGCGACGACCTCCGTGGCCGCCGTGGCGACGATGTCGCCGGCCGCGCCGCCCCGCACGGTGAGGCTCTGGCTGCCCGGCGTGGAAAACGTGACGCGGGCCACCGCCCGGCCGTTCACGAAGTTCACGGAGGCCGGCAGGGTCGCCGCGACATCGGAACTCGTGAGCATCGCGGCCCCGGAAAACCGCGGGATCGGCCGCAGGGCGGCGTCGACCGCCACGATCGTCACGTTCACAGGCCTGCCGACATCGACGCGCCGCGGCATGAGCACGAGGAACGACCCGAGCGTCGGCGGGGCCGTGACCGACGTCGACGCCGTCGCGGTCAAGGCTGCATCGGCGAGCGACGTCACCGTCACTGTCTGCGGACCCGCCGTGGCAAACGTCACGGCGAACGATGCGCGGCCATTCTTGAAAGACACCTCGATGAGCGGAAGGCTCGCCGCACCGTCGCTGCTGGACACGGTCGCCGACCCGTTGAACGAGGGCACCAGCCGCCCTACGGCGTCCAGCGCCACCACCGTCATCGACGTCGGCGCACCGGCCCGCACCTGTGTCGGCATGGTGAGTCGCAGCCTCGCGGCGGCGACCGGCTGAATGACCGTGGTGGAGGCGATGGCGAAGGGGCTTGCATCGACAGCATCGACCACACCGCTCGAGGCGATCGGAGGCGGCAGCATGAGAGCGTTCTCCGCGGTCAGCACCGCCCGCGACTCGAGCCGCTCGACATGCTCGATCACGTTACCGCGGCCGATCGATCCGCTCGGCTTCCGCACGGAACGTCGCCTGTTCAGAAAATGCCGCATGACTGCCTCCACGAGTCGTGGCCCTGCCACGAGTTATACGCGACCAAAGGCAGTGCAGCCAGCGAGAAAAACCGACGTGTGGCCCGACGGTTCGCGCCGGCTGGATGCCGAACATGCCGGCGAACTGGCCCGGGCCGTCGACGAGGAGCTCCGTCGCGGCCATCACGCGATCGCCCTCGGCGCGGTCGCGGCTGCCGGGTCGCCCGCCGACCGGGCCGGCGAGATGCGCGCGGCCTGCGGCCCGGCCTTCCACCGCCGGCCGGAGCCCTTTTCCGCCGTCGACTGCCTGTCGGCCGCCGCCGATCTCAAACCGGAGATCGCAGTTGGGGTGGCATCGGCGACATCTTCGTGGCCCGCGTCGCCGGAAACTTCGTCAACGAAGACATCCTCGGCAGCATGGAGTTTGGCTGCGGTGTCGCGGGGGCGAAATTGATCATGGCGATCGGGCACACCAATTGCGGTGCCGTGAAGGCCACGATCGACGACGTGAAACTCGGCAACATCACGCCCATGCTCGCCAAGATTCGGCCGGCCATCGAGAAGGGCAGGCCATTCGACGGCAGGCGGGGAAGCGACAACCCCGCCTATGTGGCACACGTCTGCCGTGAGAACGTGCGGCTCGCCGTCGAGACCGTCCGTGAACGCAGCGAGATCCTCCGCACGATGGAGGCCGAAGGCTCGATCAAGATCGTCGGGGCCTACTACGATCTCCGCTCCGGGCAAGTGACGCTGTTGCCGTGACGCGTGGCGCAGGCTGCGGTATGGCGGGCAACGACTACCAGGCGTCTCTCGCTAGGGGCGGTCTTCTTCGTCGTGCCGGCATTGGCAGCAGCGTCCCTCGACCTTCCACTCGACGGCCGGCACCTACCGCTGAACCTCTTTCTTGACGGGTCCCCGCCTGGTGATGACCTCCGCGCAGGTCGGCTTCCAGAGCCAGCAGGCCCAGCACCGGCAGTCATCCCGCTGGCAACGTGTTCCGCAGAAGATGCTCGGGCCCGCGATGCAGGCCTGCTCGCACCGGGCCGCCCGAGTCTGTGATCGCGGCCATGGCAACCGCACACGACTGGCAGCCGCCGGACGATAAGCCCGCGCCGACACGTCGATGCGACGTCTGGGGTGCCCGAATCCATTTGGCCGATATCCTCGCCGCACTGTCAGCCGCTTCACCCCTATGAATCGGCACGAACTCCCCGTGCAATCACTCAGCTCCGTCCGTGCAGGCCATCCAGTCGCCGCTGCCCGCCCTCGTCGATTCCGCCCCACACTATTGCCCTCATGCCCCCGGATCTCCCCTGCCCCGCGGCGAAGTCATGGCACACCTCCTGAACAACTGGACGACACTCGCCCCAATCGCAGCCGCGGCGATTCTCCTTCTCATGGCCGCCGTCAGTGAGCAGCCCTGGGTGCTCGCGGGCTGCGGTGCGGCGCTCGTCGCGGCCGTGCTCGCCGCCGTGCACCATGCCGAGGTGATCGCCCACCGCGTCGGCGAGCCGCTTGGCACACTCGTCCTCGCCCTGGCCGTCACCGTGATTGAGGTGGCCCTGCTGCTGTCGCTGCTCGTCGCGGGCGGCACCGGCATGGAGACGTTGCCCCGTGACACGGTCTATGCCACCGTGATGATCATCACGACGGGCGTCGTCGGTCTCTGCACGCTGATCGGCGGCCTGGCCCACCGCGAGCAGTCGTTTCGCGTCGAGGGGGCGGGCGGCGCTGATCGTGCTCGCGGTCGTCACGCTCGTGCTCCCGCATTTCACGGTCACGACCGCCGTCGGCACCTACAGCCGTGCCCAGTCGCTCTTCGCGGCCGTCGTCTCGGCGGGGCTGTGGGGCATCTTCGTCTTCGTTCAGACCGTCCGGCACCGCGACTACTTTCTGCCGCACGACGACCACGCCCTTCCCGACGAGCATGCCGCGCCACCGTCACGTAGGCAGGCGGCGCTGAGCTTCCTGCTCCTCGTCGTCTCCCTTGTGGCGGTCGTCGGCCTTGCGAAGGTGCTTTCGCACCCGCTCGAGGAGTTCGTCAAGGCATGCCGGCTGCCGCGCAGCGTGGTTGGGATCGTCGTGGCGATGGTCGTGCTCCTGCCCGAGACCTGGGCCGCGATTCGGGCAGCGCATGCCAACCGGTTGCAGAGCAGCATGAACCTGGCAATCGGCTCCGCGCTCGCCACGATCGGCCTCACGGTGCCGGTGGCCGTCTTCTTCGCGACCGCCTACGGCCTGCCGCTCGTTCTTGGGCTCGACCCGAAAGACATCGTGCTCGGTTGCGACAACACCCGGATTCTCGCTCCACATGTGGTCTCGTTGCAGGGGGGCAGGTGAGTGCCATCGACCGGGCTTTCCTTCGTCGCGCGATCACAGCGAGCATTCTCAATCCGTCTTCCGGGATACAGCTTGCCACCATACCCATAGGCTGGCCCCATTTCCGACCGATATCCAAAAGGCGGTCGCCGAAAAGCACACCATGATCCACAGGCCAATTCACAAACCTTGAATCTTGTTTTAACGCGTGGGCCATTGCTGGCTCTTCTTTGCGAAAGGCACGCCGACAACTGACCGCCGCGCAGGATGCGTCTTGATGCCGTCATCGCCACTCAACCGCCGATCAGCACCGTCATGCACCCGAGCGTGATCACGCCGCCGTGGCTCGTGCTGTCGCCCATCCGCGCCGCCGGCATCCCGCCCACCATGACCGTGGCGCTTCCCTTGATCACGGTGCAGGGCGGGCCGACGCAGATCCCCATCGTGCCCACCTGAGCTGCCGGCAGACCGCCAATCAGCACGGTGTAGGCCGCCGGCGCGGCCAGCACGCCGCCGACGTGCGGCACCGGCCCCGTCAACATCGGACATGTCTGCATGTCCCCGACTCTCGCTGCCGGCTGCCCCATGGCTTAACTCCCGTCCCAGGTGTCACTGCCGGAAGCGATCGCAAACCCGGCGTCGATCAGCTTCAACAGTTCCTGCTTCGGATCCGCGGGCGCCCGCCTGGCCGCCGCAAGCTTCACGGCGCCGGCCGCCGCCATACCTGCCAGGTGCGGCAGCGGCGGCAGCGGATCGAGGTGCGGCGGCGCGATCGATTCACCGGCCAAAAAGGCGGCGAGCGCGGCACACCCCGCCGGCGACGCCAGCCCCACCACGTTCGCGGCGTCCTGGGCCGCGTAGGCCTTGAGCTGCTCCGGCTGCCGCACCCAGGCCTCGGCCGTCTCGAGCGCCCGCAGTTCCTTCGGCGCGGGGCTCCCGCCCGACTCCAGGCGGGCGGACCGGCAGGCCCACCACGCCGCCCCACGGCGCGAGAGCGACTGGGCCAGCACGCTCACCGCATCCTCCGCCAGGCCCGCCTTCACGAGCGCCCGGGCGCTCTCCAGAAGCGACCCGCCCGCGAGCGTGCCGTCCGCCATTTCGACCACAGCCACGACCGGATCGGGGAGGTCGAGTTTGGCCAGTCGCATCCGCGCGGCCTCCTGCGTCGGATAGTGTTCGAGCGTGGTGGCTGCCATGGTCTGCTATTCCGGTGACTCTGCCGGGGCCTGCTACCCGATCATCGTGATGGCGCCTTGTGCCGTCAGCGTGGCGCTGGCCTTCACGGTCGTCGTGAGCCCCTCGACCGTCGTCGACGTCGTGCCCTTCACGCTCACCGTGAGGCCATTGATCGTCACGCCCGACGCGGTGATGGCGATCGAATTGCTCCCCACCTTCAGCGTGATGCCGGTCTGCCCCTCGATCGTCCACGACATCGCCTTCATCGTGCCGCTGCCGCTATTCACCTCTACGGAGTGGGCCCCCGAAGAGACGGTGAGCGAATGGCCCTTACCGATGGTGCTCGACTGCGTGCCCCCCACGGTGACCGTGCGGTTGCCCTGGGTCACTTCGAACGTGGCGTTACCTTGGCTGACGGTGTACGTCTCGTTTCCCGTGGACACGGTCGTGGCGTTGTCCTTGTAGACGGTCAGTGACCTGCTCCCGACACTGCATCCACTGGCCCCGATCTCCTCGGTGAGATTGTTGTAGACCTTGACCGAGCGGTCGCCCTTGTCCTTCGTGACGAAGCCGACCTCCAGCGTGTCGTCGTTCTCGACGGTCCGCGTGAAGTTCCGTTCCGCGTGCAGCGTGACCAACTCCGCGTCCTTCGTGTCGTCGAAGATGAGCTGGCTGGCGTTCGCGACCGCCCCGTCCTTTGTGCTCCGCGTCTGCAGGCCGCTCTGGGCCGCCTTCGACGGCAACTCGAACGGCGGCTTGTTCGTGCCGTTGTACACGACCCCGGTGACGAGCGGCCGGTTGGGGTCGTCGTCGAGATGCGAGACCACCACCTCCATGCCGACGCGGGGAATGAACTGCATGCCGAACTGAGGCCCGGCGAGCGCCTGCGCCACGCGGATCCAGCAGGAGCTCTGCTCGTCCTTCTTGCCGTAGCGGTCCCAGTGGAACTGCACCTTGATGCGGCCGTACTGGTCGGTGTAGATCTCCTCGCCGGAAGGGCCCACCACCAGGGCCGTTTGCACGGTGCCCGCCGGCCACGGCGTCGTGCGGACCGGCCGCCACACCACGTCGCTCGGCACGCACGCGAACGAGTTCTCGTATTCGAAGGCCACCACCGCCGCGGCCGACGCCTCGTAGGCGCCGCGGATGCTCGCCCGATGGACCACCTTGGTCAGCAGGTATTTCTTGCCGCGTTCCGCCGCATTCGGATGCGACTTGATCTTGAACGTGTAGCCCGGCGAGAAACTCCGGCACGTGCTCGTGCCGGAGGCGACACTGGCCGACGCCTCCTCCGCCTCGATCCGCACCTTGGCGGTGGCATCGCCGTCGGGCTTCTTCTCGTAGAGGCCGGGGTAATCGAACAGCTCCGCCTTGGCCGCCGCCGAATAGGACGACCTGCCGTTGCCCGTGGCCAACAGGCTCGTCGTGGGCTCCTCGAAGGAGTAGTCGGTCTGGACGAACCTCCCGGGCCGGAAGGCATATTCGTGCCGCCAGGTCGTGATCACACCGGCCGTGGCCGGCGACGCGAACCCCTGGGCCGTCTCGACCTCCGCATCCTTGCAATCGGTGAAGGCGGTGTTCGCGTCTGAAACCACCATCTTCAACGCCCCTTGCGCGTGCTCGAAGTGGTAGCCGATTCCCTCGTGCTCCATGAGCCGGCTCACGAAGGCGAAGTCGGTCTCCCGGTACTGCACGCAGTATTCCCAGGGATTGTGGCTGCCGCTGATCTTCTTTGAGAGCGTGATTTCCGTCGTGTCGCCGAGCACCGCCTCGACGATGTCGGGCACCGACTTTTGCTGGAACATCTTGCAGTCGCTCGTGAGCGTGGCGAACCACAGGCTCGGCACCACCTCAACCTGCCACCGGGTGAGCACGTCGTCGCGACCGATCCAGGAGAAGCGGCTGACGTAGCCCGTGAACCAGCGGGGCGAGTTGCCGGAGTCATTGACCCGGAAGCTGACCTGCTTGCCGACGATCGCGCTGTCGCTGAACGTCTCCTCGACGCTCAGGCACACCAGGCGAAAGACGAACAGGTCACCGAGGATCTCCTCCCCGTCGAACGCCTCGAGCAGCAGTTTGTCCTTGCCAAGCGGCGTCTCGATCGCCAGCGGCCGGCCGTCCTGGGAATAGCTTGGCATGGGCGCACCTTGTTTCTATTTCTTGGCGGCCCCGACGGTGTAGTTGTCGGTGACCTTGCCCTGGCTCGACCCGTCGGTTCCGAACTTCCCGTACGACCATGTCACCTTGCCGTAGGTGAAAGACACCCGCTCGGTCGGCTGGAGGCCCTTGGGATCAGTGGGCTCTTCGAGGTCGTAGGCCGTCACGATCGCATCCTCCAACTCATAGACGAGATAGGGCTGCGTCGCACCGCCGGTCATGGTGCAGAGCTCGATCTTCACTTTCGACAGTTTCTGTCCGCTGACGCAGGCCTTCTGGATCTTCACCGTGGCCGAGTCGAGGTCCTTCACCACGGTGATCTGACCGACGACTGTCGCCCCGCCGCCCCGCTCGCTCTGCTCGAAGCCGCCGGTCGCCCGCGTGAGCGGCGCCGACAGCGAGTGCATGATGCTCCAGCCCTTGTGCTTGGCGTCGGTGGCCTCGCCCTCGAAGTCGCCGAACTTCACGAATCCGCTGCGAGTGCTGGCCATGATCATTCCTCCCACGAATGGACTGCAAACCAGCCGGCGGGGCCGTCACCCCGGGCTGCAAGCCACGGGGCGACGGCCACCCACCGTCGTTCGGACCAACGATGCCTAGGCGTTCTTGCCCAGTTCGTACGCCACCTCGACGTTGCCCTTCTTCGTCCCCTTCGCGTTGTCGAACTCGGTGTAGGTGTAGGTGATCTTCGAGAAGTTTATGCTCGTCTGCTCACTCGGCAGCGGCTCGCCCGAGCTATTGCCGTGCACCGAGTAGCCGGTGAACACCACGTTCTCCAGCTTCCACTTCAGATACGTCTCGGTCTTGCCACCGGTCGTCGTGGTGAACTCGACCAGCACTTCCTTGTTGAACTTGCCGAGCGCACAGGCTTCCATCAGCTTCGGCGACGACTTGTCGAGCTGCCGGGTGAACGTGATGTCGCCCAGCGAGGTCTCGCCCTTGGTCCGCTGCTGGTCGACCGCACCGCCCGGGATCGAGCGAAACACGGGCAGCGAGGCCGAATCGGCCAGGATCCACTTGCTGTGCTGCGAGTCGGTGGCTTCGCCCTCGATGCCGTCAATCTTTATGAAGAGTCCCATGAGTGCACTCCCTTTCATGCATCAGCGAGCTGTACGGTCAGCCCCGAGCACCGCGCTCGGGAGCTTCTCCATCGTCCCGGGGCTGCTCGCTACAACCTCGGGCCGATGCACTGTTGTCGTATGAATTCCGGATTTGTTGCGTGACCCCGGACAACTTTTTGTCGGCCCGCCTTGCGATGCCGCAAAAAACGCGGCTTGTGGCCTAAAAACGCCTGTCGCGGGCAGCTGCGCGGGTCATCCTATTTCGTAGCGAAAACCCCCCGCCGCCTCGTCCCAGCCCACCTCGATCGTCTCCACCGGCTCACCTTCGGCCATCCGGGCCAGCAGCCGCGTGGAGAGTTCCGGCAGCATCGTGCCGGAAAGCACCCGGTCGATGATGCGGGCTCCACTGTCGACCTCGTGACAGCGGTCCACGACCGCCCCCACCACGTCCGGCGTCCAGGTGAACCGGGCCTTGTAGGCGTTTTCCACCCGGCGGCGGATGCTCTTGAGCTTGAGTTCGCAGATGCCCCGCATCACCTCGTCGGCCAGCGGGTAGTAGGGGATCACGTTGAGCCGCCCCAGGAACGCCGGCTTGAAGACCTTGAGCAGGTCGTCGTGGAGGGCGTCGGCGAGGGCTTCTGGTTCGGGCCGCGTCTCGGGATCGGCACAGAGCTTCATCACCGTGTCGGTGCCGGCGTTGCTGGTCATGATGATGACGGTGTTCTTGAAGTCGATATCGCGGCCCTCGCCGTCCTTCATGGCCCCCTTGTCGAACACCTGATAGAAGATGTCCTGCACGCCGGGGTGGGCCTTCTCCATCTCGTCGAGCAGCACCACGCCGTAGGGCCGCCGGCGAACCGCTTCCGTGAGCACGCCCCCCTCGCCGTAGCCGACGTATCCCGGCGGCGAGCCCATCAGGAGCGACACTTTGTGCTCCTCCTTGAACTCGCTCATGTTGATGACGGTCATGTTCGATTCATCGCCGAAGAGCAGTTCGGCGAGTGCCAGGGCCGTCTCCGTCTTCCCCACGCCGCTGGTGCCGGCCAGCAAAAACACCCCCGTGGGCCGGTTGGGGTCGGTGAGCCCGGCCCGCGCCGTGCGGATCCGCTCGGCGATCACCGCCAGCGCGTGCGACTGGCCGACGACACGCTCCTCCAGCCGCTTCTGCAGTTCGAGCACGCCGCGGATCTCGTCCGACACCATGCGGCCCACCGGAATGCCGGTCCACCCGGCCACGACCTCGGCGATCGCCTGACCGTCGACGCAGGGGCTCACCAGCGGCGTCTCCCCCTGCACCTGCTTGAGCTGCTGCTCGAGACCCACGAGCTTGGCCCGCAGCGCCTCCTGCTCCGCCTCCGGCAGCGGGGCGACCCCGTCGACGGGCTGCACGGCCGCCATCAGCGTGGCCCGCTCGGCCCGGATCTGCTCGACGAGTTTCGATTCCTCGGCAAAGCGTGCCTCGAGGGCGGCGAGCCTTGCGGCCGTCTCGTTCTTCTTGGCGTCGAGTTCGATGATCGTCGCGGCGTGATCGGCGCCCGCGGCCTGCTCCCGCTTGAGAATGTCGATCTCGATGGCGAGCGCGTCGATCGTCCGCCGCGCATCCTCGATCGCCGGCGGCGTGGCCGCCTGCCCGATCGCCACCTTTGCGCAGGCCGTGTCGAGCAGGCTCACGCCCTTGTCGGGCAGCTGGCGGCCGGGGATGAACCGCCGCGAGAGTTTGACGGCCTCCACCACCGCCTCGTCGAGCACCGACACCTTGTGGTGTTTTTCGAGCGTCTCGACCATGCCGCGGAGCATCCGGCAGGCCATCTCGTCGGTCGGCTCCTCGACCTTGACCACCTGGAACCGTCGGGCCAGGGCCGCGTCCTTCTCGAAGTACTTCTTGTATTCCGCCCAGGTCGTGGCGGCGATCGTCCGCAGTTCGCCGCGGGCGAGCGCCGGCTTGAGCATGTTCGCCGCATCCCCCTGCCCCGCCTGACCGCCGGCGCCGATGAGCGTGTGGGCCTCGTCGATGAAGAGGATGATCGGCGTCGGCGACTTCTTCACCTCATCGATCACACCCTTGAGCCGGTTTTCAAATTCGCCCTTCACTCCCGCGCCGGCCTGCAAGAGGCTCAGGTCGAGCGTGCGGAGCGAGACGTTTTTCAGCGGCTCGGGCACGTCGCCGTCGGCGATCCGCTGGGCGAATCCCTCGACGACCGCCGTCTTGCCGACGCCCGCCTCGCCGGTGAGGATCGGATTGTTCTGCCGCCGGCGCGTGAGGATGTCGACGATCTGCCGCACTTCGGCCTCGCGGCCCCGCACCGGATCGATCTTGCCGGCCTTGGCGCGGCCGGTGAGGTCGATCGTGTATTGATCGAGGTTCGGCGTCTTCGTCGGCCCGCGGGGCTTGCCATCGGCCGCCGTGGCAGCATCGCCGGCAGACGCGTCGCCTGAGGCCGCACCGCCGGGCATGAAGTCGGATTCGGTGGACCGCGGAAACACCCGCGACGCCTCGCGGCGGAGCACGTCGGGCGAGATGCGGCGAAACTCATCCGAGGCGGCGAGGAGCCGCTGGGAGAGCGACTCGTCGGAGAGCAGCGCCACCAGCAGCCATGCGCCGCGGACCTTCTCGTCGCCGTAGTCGACGCTGGCGATCAGCCAGGCCTGCTTGATGAGGTCGCAGACCTCCGGCGAAAGCAGTGGCGGGCGGGCGTTGCCGGTCTTGAGACGATCGATGGCCTTCGTGAGGTCGGTGAGCACCCGGCCCTGGTCGATGTCGAAATGCTTGAGCAGCAGGCAGATGTCGTTGCCGGGCTGCTCCAGGAGTTT
>Ga0315906_10001128_pt1 | contig 40307 bp, 39 predicted proteins | sample LakEriMetagenome_4_FD_203526 | JGI IMG/M metagenome (GOLD analysis project Ga0315906, IMG submission 203526) | Freshwater fungal communities from buoy surface, Lake Erie, Ohio, United States - Buoy 2 MA122 | ecosystem: Environmental > Aquatic > Freshwater > Lake > Lake biofilm | place: USA... | reverse complement strand
GTGCTGCGCCTGTGCCGCCTTCGGCGCCATCGATCACGATGAAGTCTGGCGTGATCCCTGTTTTGACCATGGCTTTGGCAATTGCGAACCATTCCCAGGGATGCCCAATGCAAAGCTTAAAACCAACAGGCTTTCCACCAGACAAGCGTCGTAGGCGCGCAATGAATTGCAATAAACTCACTGGGCTGTCGAACTCAGAGTGTGTCGCAGGTGAGTTGCAGTCTTGACCGACTTGCACTCCTCGTGCAGCGGCAATCTCAGCGGTTACTTTTCCTCCGGGAAGGATTCCACCGTGGCCTGGTTTAGCTCCTTGCGAAAGTTTGACTTCAATCATTTTGACTTGATCGCGGGTGGCGTTCTCAATGAAGCGGGCTTCAGAGAATCGTCCGGCTTCATCCCGACAACCGAAGTAACCGGAGCCTATGTTCCAGATTAAGTCTCCTCCATGCTCTTTGTGATAGCGGCTGATCCCACCTTCGCCTGTATCGTGGGCAAAATTCCCGGCTCGCGCTCCTTGGTTCAACGCCAGTATTGCGTTAGCAGAGAGTGCCCCAAAGCTCATTGCCGAAATATTTAGAACCGACAGAGATAGGGGCTTGGTGCAGTCAGGACCTCCCACGGTAATTCTGAAGTCGCTATCCGCTATCTTGCTTGGTGTCATTGAGTGATTGATCCACTCGTAGCGATCACTGTAAACATCGAGCTGAGTGCCGAAGGGACGTTTATCGATTTCTTGTTTCGCGCGCTGATACACCAAAGAACGATCGGCTCTCGAAAAAGGTGTTTCAGCCTGATCATCTTCAATAAAATATTGTCGTATTGCAGGACGCGACTCTTCAAACAAATAGCGCAAGTGGCCGATGATTGGGTAATTACGCAAAACGGCGTGATGAGTTTGAAAAATATCCCAAATGCCTAAGCCAGTTAGACCCCACATGACAATGCTTAGGAGCCACCAACCTGTGGGTGCTGGTGAGCCGAGCGCGATGAGCGGTGCAAACAGGCTAAGCGCAACACAAAGACCGAATACTGCAAAACGGGAGAGGAGCGCATGCATCGTTAAAACTCCAAAAAAACTTGATTGGTATCTTAAGTTGGGAGTTGCTGGCTGATCCAAGCGATCAGTAAAGAAATGGTAAAAACCGACAGAACGGTTGAAACGAGGATGGCTTGCGCACTTGCCTGAGCATCACGATCGTAGATCTGGGCCATCATAAAGGGGCCTGTGCCCACGGGAAGTGCCGAGGCCAAGATCGCGACTAGTTGCCAGAGGCGAGGCATCTCAAATACGTACAGTACCAAGAAAGCTGTTAGCGCTGGTTGCACAAGGAGTTTGAGTACGGCAATACGGATAACGATAGGGTTACGGCCCCAGCCTGAGGTCTGTCCAAGAAATAGACCAATTGCAATTAACGCACAAGGCGTAGCAGCGTCACTCACCAGCTCAATATAGCGCCCGACTGCCAGCGGCATATCTAATTGAAAGTAAGACCAAGCTAAACCCAGTGCAGGGGCAAGTAACAACGGATTGCGTAGCATCGATTGTGCAACATTTTTAAACGCGGTCAGTGGGGATGTATGCGAAAACCTATGCAGATCTGCAACCATGATCGTGGCAGCAAAAAGCACTGAAACCGTAAAAAGCGTTGTGATGATGGAAGGTCCAAGGCCGCCTTTCCCAAACACCATCAAACAAAGCGGTATCCCCATGAAGCCCACATTGCTGTAGGCAGAGCTCATGCCGTTAATGATGTGGTCTAGCCCAGACTCGCCTTTGCTACGCGCGATAAGCGCATACAGTGCGGCCGTTCCAAAGATGCCCAACCCATAGGCTGCAAAAAAACCAGGCTCTGCGAGCTCACTAAGAGGTGTCGCCGACATCGTTGTAAAAAGCTGTGCCGGTAGCGCAAGATAAATAACAAAACGATTGAGTCCTTCTCGGCTCGTTGCCCCGAGTAAGCCCGCTTTTGTACAGACCCACCCCGTGAGGATCAGCGCAAAGACTGGAAAGGCAGCATTGATAACCGCAGTAAACATGAATCGTAATTGTTTAAGCCTGTGAATTTTTAAGTGTAACTTGCCAGCAATTACATGGATAATCTGCAAAATCTAAACTTTGACTCAAAAAGGTAAGTCAATGAATATGTCTGGTGGCGGCTTAAAGCGCTCAGCGAGCGCTCGACCCGAATTGTTCCGAGTGAAGACGGGTTCTTGGGATCAGTTTCGCTCAGAGGCGAGTGCGATACGCTTTGAAGTGTTCGTCAACGAACAGCAGGTCCCGCTCGAAGAGGAGCTAGACGATGCCGATGCACAGTGTTTGCACGCGTTAGCATTTGATGCGATGGGAGACGTCATCGGCACTGGGCGTCTTTTGCCAGATGGTCATATTGGTCGGATGGCCGTGCTGCGGTCTAGCCGGGGTAAGGGGGCGGGGGCTGCCATTTTGTTGGAGCTCATTGAGCAAGCGCGTGCCCAAGGTTTTTTGCAGGTTGTGCTGTCCGCCCAGACGCACGCCACGGGCTTCTACACCAAATATGGCTTTACACAAGAGGGGGAGGAGTATTTGGATGCAAATATTGCTCACATCCTGATGCGCAAAACGCTTTGAAGCTTTAAGCGATAGCCAATATGCTTTACACTGCGATGGTGCCCAGAAGAGGACTCGAACCTCCACACCTTGCGGCACACGGACCTGAACCGTGCGCGTCTACCAATTCCGCCACCTGGGCCTATCTGTACTCCAGAAGCACCGCATTATAAGCGAGATCTAAGCTTTGGCAAATCGCCTACCTCCTCATTCAAAGAACAACCGCAATGCTGCGGTCCCTGCAGAACTGCCACCGGATTACGACTCGGCTGTTCCGAGCCGTGAACAAATTCTCGAGGCGTTGCGCTCGGCTGGCGTGCCGCTGTCGCCCGAGGATCTTGCGTTACGCCTCGAGTTGTCGTCAGACGAAACGCAAAAGGGTTTCGATCGTCGTCTCGCTGCAATGGAGCGCGACGGGCAGTTACTGCCGAACCGAAAGGGCGTGTTGCTGCTTGCGAACAAACTTGATTTTGTCGCGGGTCGTGTTCAAGGGCACCGCGATGGCTTCGGATTTTTAATCCGTGATGAGGGTGGACAGGATTTGTTTTTGTCGCCGCGTGAAATGCTTAAGGTGTTGCACGGTGACCGTGTGTTGGTCAAACCCTCGGGCGAGTATCGCGGTAAACCTGAGGCAACAATCGTAGAAGTGATTGAGCGGCGCACGAATAAATTAGTCGGTCGTTTTCTTAATGAGCGTGGAGCGACAATTGTTGTTCCCGAAGATCAGCGGATCAAGCACGATGTGTTGATTCCGCCAGGTGATACGGGTGGAGCACAGCACGGGCAGGTGGTCTCTGTTGAGATCGTTGAGCAGCCTACCCGCCATTCGCAGCCCTTGGGACGTGTGGCGGAAATTCTTGGCGAGATCGACGATCCCGGCATGGAGATCGAAATCGCTGTGCGTAAGTTTGATGTCCCGGTTGATTTCTCTGAGGCAGCCCTCAAGCAAACCGATAAGCTTCCTGATGCGGTGCGTCGTAGTGATTTAAAAGATCGCGTCGATCTACGTGATGTGGCGTTTATCACGATTGACGGCGAGGACGCGCGGGATTTTGATGATGCGGTGTATTGCGAGCAGGTAGATCTAGGGACAGGACGCAAGCGTCTTGCCTGGCGCTTGCTCGTCGCTATTGCGGATGTGAGCCACTATGTCACACCTGAAGATGCCTTGGATGATGCAGCGCGAGAGCGCGGCACGAGCGTCTATTTTCCGCGCCGTGTCATTCCAATGTTGCCCGAGAAACTTTCGAATGGCTTGTGCTCACTCAATCCGCAGGTAGATCGTTTAGTGCTGGTGTGCGACATGGTTATTCCGCTGACGGGTGCCAAGGCCGGCACCGTGGCAGCCTATCAGTTTTATAACGCAGTGATTCACTCTCATGCGCGAACAACTTATAACCAGGTCTGGGAGTCGTTACAGCAACCGCAAGGCCCCGCTGCGCGCGCTTTGTCGCACGTCTTGCCTCAAATACAAGATTTGTATGAGGTATTTCAGTTGCTGGGCCAGGCTCGCAAGGAGCGCGGTGCAATTGATTTCGACACTGTCGAAACAAAAATCATGTGCAACGAGCTCGGACGCATCGAAAAGATTGTTGGCGTGACGCGCAACGATGCGCATCGTTTGATTGAGGAGTGCATGCTCGCAGCCAATACGTGTGCGGCTGATTTTATGTTCCGCAGCAAGCATATTGGTCTGTACCGCATACACGAGGGACCGACGCCAGATAAGCTGCAATCGTTGCGTGAGTTTTTGCGCACCTTAGGGTTGCATCTGGGAGGCGGTGCAGATCCCACAGCGAAGGATTATGGTGAATTGCTTGCGCGTGCGCGATCCCGACCAGACTATCAATTACTTCAAACGATGTGTCTGCGGTCAATGCAACAGGCGATTTATGGACCGGATAATGCTGGGCACTTTGGCTTGTCTTATCCCGCATACACGCACTTTACTTCTCCGATCAGACGCTACCCTGACTTGGTGACGCATCGCGTGATTAAAGCGCTGTTAAAGGGTGAGCGTTATCAGCCTGTGTTGCACGGGTTGGTTTCCGCACCGGGCGCAACCCAACGTGAGCATGAGCATGATCTGTGGGAGAGGCTTGGCCTGCTCTTGTCAGCGACGGAACGTCGCGCGGATGAAGCGTCGCGGGACGTCGAAGCCTGGTTGAAGTGTTGGTTCGTGAAAGAACGTGTGGGTGAGACCTTCAGCGGCAAAGTCACGGGCGTTGCGAGCTTCGGTATTTTTGTGACTTTAGACACGCTGCACGTTGAAGGCTTAGTACACGTATCGGAGCTTGGGAGTGAGTATTTTCAATTCAATGAAGCCTTGCACGAACTACGTGGTGAACGCACAGGAATTCGTTATCGACTGACGGATTCTGTGCAGGTCCAGGTTGCGCGTGTAGATCTTGAGGCGCGTCGCATTGAGTTTCGCTTGGTCGCGGGTACGAGCTTTGTCGCTTTACGTAAAGCCGCGAGTCGTGTCGAAGAGCCTGGCATGCGTCGAGTCAAAAAGGCGGCATCGACAAAGCCGCCTGAACTAAAAGGTCAAATAGCGAAGGTCCGACGTGCGCAGGCCAAGAAGGCGGCCAAGTCAGAATCTGCGCGACCTTCAAAAAAGATTCAACGCGCCACAAAGGGTACGGGCGCTAAAAAAGCAGTTCGTAAAGGACGATAGGGAATAGTTACGATGGCAGCGACTCAGATGTTGGCCGGCTTTCACGCCGTCATTGCGCGCTTGCGCCAAGCGCCAGATTCGATCCGCGAGGTCTACGTTGAAGCACAGCGCCGTGACAAGCGGATGCAGGCGTTCATCGAGCAGGTCACCAAGGCGGGGCGCACGGTTCACCCAGTGGGTTCGGATCGTTTGGATGGACTAGCGGGAGGCTCTCGGCATCAGGGGGTTGTGGCCGTTGCTGATGTGCGCAAGCTGGCAGACGATCTCGATGAGGTCTTGGATGCGCTAGAGGGACCCGCGTTCTTGCTCGTACTAGATGGGGTCACAGACCCCCATAATTTGGGTGCTTGCCTGCGTACGGCGGATGCCGCCGGGGTCCATGCCGTCGTGGCGCCGCGGGATCGCGCCGTTGGACTAAACACCACCGTACAGCGGGTGGCGTGCGGCGCAGCCGAGTCTGTACCCTATGTGATGGTGACGAACCTCGCCAGGACGATGCGAGAATTGAAGGATCGCGACATCTGGCTAGTTGGTACGGACGATCAAGCACCGCAGGGCATTCACCAGACCGATGGACGTCGCGCGATGGCCTGGGTGATGGGTGCTGAGGGCGAGGGCATGCGGCGCCTGACTAGAGACACGTGCGACGAGTTAGTGCACATCCCGATGCTTGGTAGCGTGGAAAGTTTGAATGTCAGTGTTGCGACTGCCGTCTGTCTGTACGAAACGGTACGTCAGCGAGGTGCCTAGAGTGTTTTATGATCACACTAATCAACACAGTTTTGTAGGTAGATGCTAATGGCTAAGCACGGTTTTACCACGCGAATTTTGCATAATGATCGCCACCTTTCCGTAGAGCATGGGGCGGTCCACAAGCCGATTCATACGTCCACGCAGTATGCCTATTCTGACGCGCGCGAGTTAGCGGCAGTCTTTCAAGGCAAAGCGGGCTATACCTATGCACGCCAAGGAACTCCCACAACTGACGCCTTAGAGAAGAAAGTGTCTGCGATGGAGGGCGGGGGCATCAGTCTGACCTTCTCAACAGGAATGGGTGCGTTATCTGCGTTATTTACCACCTTGCTGCGCGCGGGTGATCATTTGATTTCCAGTCAGTTTATTTTTGGAAACACAAATAGCTTGTTTGGGACGCTAGAGCATCTTGGCATTGAGGTCACACTCGTCGATCCTACCGATGTATCGGCGGCCGCCGCCGCGATTAAACCGAATACCCGGATGGTATTTACCGAGACAATTGCAAATCCAGGTACACAAGTCGCAGATCTTGAAGGGTTAGGGCGTTTGTGTGCAGAGCACAAGCTTGTGTACGTGGTCGACAATACGTTGACATCGCCCTGGCTGTTCCAGCCCCGCACGGTTGGCGCGTCTCTTGTGATGAACTCGTTGTCCAAACATATTGGCGGTCATGCGAATGCCTTGGGTGGCTCGTTGACGGATACTGGGCTATACGATTGGACGCAGTTTCCAAATATTTTGGACGTCTACAAAAAGGGACCGTCCCAGGGCTGGGGTATCACACAGATCAAGAAAAAAGGCTTGCGTGATATGGGAGCAACCCTCTCGGCTGATGCGGCGCATCGGCTTGCGGTAGGCGCCGAGACCTTGTCTTTACGTTTGGATAAGATCAGCAGTAATGCTCTGGCCTTGGCTAAGTTTCTAGTCAAGCATCCGAGTGTTGCGCGGGTGTCGTACCCAGGACTAGAGAGCCATCCGCAACATGAGCGTGCCCGTAAACTATTTGGTGGCAAGTACAGCAACTTACTTGGCGTCGAGTTAGCCGAGGGCGTCGATAGTTTCGATTTTTTAAACCGTTTGCAGATTGTTATTCTCGCGACACATGTCGGTGATACGCGCACATTGGCACTGCCTGCAGCGCAGACAATCTACTACGAAATGGGCCCCGCGCTACGCAAGCAAATGGGCATCGCCGATGGACTGATTCGTCTTTCAATCGGTATTGAAGAGCAGGAGGATTTGCTCGCTGACTTCGCGCAAGCATTTGAGCAATGTCGAACAAAGGCTGCGCAATAAAAAATACTGGGTCGACTTGTAGCGTAATTTTTTTGTTGAAGCTACAGGGAAATCCATTAGCTGTTAGAGCAATTTTATAAACTTACAACCAAGTAAGTTGCGGGTTTTGCGATGATTTTCGCTTGACAGCCGCATCGAGTAGGGGCTTAATGACGGTATGCATAAGTCATTGCAGTAATGTCGCTTTAACTTGATATGCAAAATGTTTAAAGTATCTGTCCCACCAAGACTCTGTTTTCTTTTAAACCATTTGAGGTAAATCCAATATGAACAAAACCGAATTGATCGATCACATCGCCACCAAGGCTGACATCTCTAAAGCTGCGGCGGCGCGTTCGCTCGACGCCATCATTGGAGCAGTCAAGACAACCCTTAAAAAGGGTGGCACTGTGACGTTGGTCGGTTTTGGTACCTTTGCCGTGTCGTCGCGCGCTGCTCGTACAGGCCGCAACCCACGCACTGGCGAAGCGATCAAAATCAAAAAAGCTAAAGTGCCTAAGTTCCGTCCGGGCAAAGCGTTGAAAGATGCGCTGAACTAATCAAAACTGGCTTTTGCCGGTCTGATTCAGTTTGCTAAAAATGTGCGGTTCGCTATAATGCGAACCGCATTGTTTTTTTAGGCTTCGGTGGCCCTTCGTTGTACGTACAGTCCTTTTTGAGCGTTTTAAGGGATGGTTCGTAAAAACTTCTTAGGGTGCTTAGCTCAGTTGGTAGAGCGGCGCCCTTACAAGGCGTAGGTCACAGGTTCGACCCCTGTAGCACCCACCAGTATTCTTCTCCCCCTCGTCCCCCACCGGCATGGTCTGTCTTACCGCATTCGGTAAGCGAGTATAAAATCGCACCATGAAAGTACTTGTGATCGAAGATGACGCAACGCTTGGTCGAGCCTTGCAAGAGTTCCTGAGTAACCATGATTACGCCACTGACTGGTTGGCAGACGGAGAGCGCGCGCTCTCAGCGCTAAAAAACTATACATACGACCTAATCGTCCTTGATTTAAATCTTCCCGGTGTTGATGGTCTTGAGGTGTTGCGAACCTTACGTGCCGATGGCAATCCGGTACCTGTGTTGATTTTGACTGCGCGAGACAATTTGGCCGATCGCGTCGCAGGCCTTGACGCTGGCGCGGATGACTATCTCACCAAGCCGTTTGAGTTAGCGGAGCTTGCGGCTCGTGTGCGGGCCTTGGCGCGGCGGCACAACGGTAACGCGCAGTCCTTAATCGAGTTTGGCTCGTTAACGTTTGATGGTGTGCATCGTGAGCTCCGTGTGGCAGGGCAACGCTTAGCGTTATCGGTTCGTGAACTTTCCGTTCTTGAGATGCTTTTATTGCGTCCTGAGAAGATCGTGACGAAGCAGCAGATTGTTCAAAAACTTTCTGTCATTGATGCGGATTTCAGTGAGAATGCAGTCGAAGTTTATATCTACAGGCTACGTAAACGTCTCGAGGGTGTGGGCGTTGCGATACAGACTGTCAGGGGCTTTGGTTACTCCCTTGAGCTCAAAGAGGCCACCTCGTAAATGGCCAAGCGTGCGGCGAGGCCAGCGGTGAGTTGGTTGCCGTTTGGTGCACCGAATAGCTTAGCGCGGCATTTGCTGGTCAGATTGTTGCCGCCTTTGTTACTCCTTATTTCCCTCAATCTTGCCATGACGTGGTTTGTTTCGCACAAGCTTGATATCGAGGAATGGCAACTCAGGGATATCATTTGGTTGATGTTGTTCGGGCAGCTTGCTTTAATTGTCGCGCTGGTGGTGGTTGTTTTGCGAAGCGTACGTGCCGGGATGCAGTCGGTGAGTGAGTTGTCTGAGCAGATTGCCTCAAGAACACCAGAAGATTTCGGCAGTATGGAGGTCCCAGGCTTGCCGCGTGAGTTGCAAGTATTGGTGCAGCATACCAATGGGTTGCTTGACCGTATAAGCGATACCCTTGCTGCGCAGCGCCGTTTTGTTGGTCATGCGGCGCATCAACTTAAAACGCCTCTTGCTGGTTTAAAACTCGAATCTGAACTCATGTTGGCCAAACCTCTGCCCGATGACATCCGTCAGAGAGCGGAGCGAATAAAAAATGTAACTGATCGAATGATCCGCATGGGTAAGCAACTGCTCATCTTGGCGAGGGTCGATCCCGAGGTTAGGCCACAAGATAATTTTGTGTTGCTTGATTTATGTGAGTGGATACGTACCGTCGGCGCCGATTGGCTTGAGCCAACAAAAGCAGCTGGCATTTCTCTACAGCTGGAAGCGCCTGAGCAACCTGTCTGGGTCGAAGGCGATCCGATTCTCTTGGCAGAGATGCTGGCAAACTTAATCGATAACGCGTTGCGCTATGCCAAAGGTGCGGATTCGATCAAGCTGATTGTCACGTCCACGCCTCCCACATTGTCGGTAGAGGACAATGGGGTGGGTATTTTTGCCGAGGAGCAGGAGCGCGTGTTTGAAGCATTTTATCGTTCCCCCGAGGCCCAAGAGGGTGGCTCAGGGCTTGGGCTTGCCATCGTACGCGAGATTGCACGCGCTCACGGTGCTTGGTGGAACCTGCTCAGCAGCCCCCAACTCGCTGGCGTGCGTATCACTGTCGTGTTTCCGGGGCCGCGCAAAGGTACGCTATTTAAACGCCTGGATCGGTTGCAATCTCTGCATTGATCCAGGCGTGTCGACGTACGGTACTACTTGCGGCCGGCGCGTGCCTCAATACGCATGCGTAAGGCATTGAGCTTGATGAAGCCTGCCGCATCCGCTTGGTTGTACGCACCACCGTCATCGTCAAAGGTGGCAATCGTCTGATCAAACAGGGTGTCTTTCGAGTCGCGAGACACGGTATAGACGTTACCTTTGTAGAGTTTTACGCGCACCCAACCATTGACTTCTTGCTGGGTCGTATCGATCAACGCTTGCAGCGCGCGGCGCTCGGGAGACCACCAGTAGCCGTTGTAGATCAGTGTTGCGTAGCGAGGCATGAGGTCGTCTTTGAGGTGGGCGACCTCGCGATCCAGGGTGATGGACTCGATTGCTCGGTGTGCTTTGAGCATGATTGTTCCGCCAGGTGTTTCATAACACCCGCGGGACTTCATACCGACGTAGCGGTTTTCGACGAGATCCAGACGTCCAATGCCGTGTTTGCCACCGAGCTCGTTCAATTTGGTCAAAACTTGGGCCGGTGAGAGACGTACCCCATTCAAGCCGACGATATCACCATGTTCGAATTCAAGGTCAAGGTACTCGGCTTTATCTGGAGCCGCTTCAGGGGAGACTGTCCAGCGCCACATGGATTCTTCGGCTTCTGCCTTTGGATCTTCGAGGTGTCTGCCTTCAAAGCTGATGTGCAGTAGGTTGGCATCCATGGAGTAGGGGGCACCACCTTGCTTGTGTTTCATGTCAATCGCGATGCCAGCATCTTCTGCATATTGAAGAAGTTTTTCACGAGAAACGAGATCCCATTCGCGCCAGGGAGCGATCACTTTGATGCCAGGTTCGAGGGCGTAATAGCCGAGCTCAAAGCGCACTTGGTCGTTGCCCTTGCCAGTGGCGCCGTGGGACACGGCGTCAGCGCCAACTTTGCGCGCGATTTCGATTTGACGTTTCGCAATGAGCGGGCGTGCAATCGAGGTGCCCAACAGGTATTCACCCTCGTACACGGTGTTGCAACGAAACATTGGGAAGACGAAGTCGCGCACAAACTCTTCACGCAGGTCGTCAATGAAGATCTGTTCAGGTTTGATGCCAAACTTGATGGCTTTGGCGCGTGCGGGTTCGAGTTCCTCGCCCTGGCCGATATCGGCTGTAAAGGTCACGACCTCGCACTGATAGGTGTCTTGCAGCCATTTGAGAATGACCGAGGTGTCTAGTCCGCCGGAGTAGGCAAGTACTACTTTTTTAATATCGCTCATGAGAAGCTCTGCGTAAGTGAAGTAAATCGATTTTAACGGTTTGAGAAGGCTGATTGGGTGTTAGCTAGCTTTGCCTAATAGCAAGAATTCCATCAGCGCCTTTTGGACGTGCAGACGGTTTTCCGCCTCATCCCAGACCACGCTTTGCGGGCCGTCGATCACCTCAGCTGTGACTTCTTCGCCGCGGTGCGCAGGAAGGCAGTGCATAAATAAGGAGTCTGGGGCGGCCGCAGCCATCATTTCTTGGTCTACACACCAATCGGCAAAGGCTGTGCGTCGTTGTTCATTCTCAGCCTCATAGCCCATGCTGGTCCATACGTCGGTCGTCACGAGGTGTGCCCCTTTGCATGCGTCGAGTGGATCGCTGAACTCTTTTAGTGCGCCTGCGGATGTGCCGGCGATACGAGTTGGATCTAAGCGATATCCTGCTGGCGTTGAGACATGTAGCGTAAAGCCTAGTAGTTCGGCCGCTTGTAGCCAGGTGTAGGCCATATTGTTCGCGTCACCTACCCAAGCGACAGTTTTGCCGGCAATACTGCCCCGATTTTCAATGAAAGTGAAAATGTCAGCCAATATCTGGCAGGGGTGGAATTCATTGGTCAAGCCATTGATCACCGGGACACGCGAATATTCTGCAAAACGCTCGATGCGTGTTTGTTCGAACGTGCGAATCATGACGATATCGACCATACGTGAAATGACGCGTGCGGTATCTTCAATGGGCTCAGACCGTCCCAGTTGGGAATCACTGGTGGTTAGATGGATCACCGAGCCACCCATTTGATACATACCTGCCTCAAAGGAGACGCGCGTGCGCGTGCTCGCCTTCTCGAACACCATTGCGAGGGTTCGGTCGTGCAAGGGGCGATGTGGCTCGTAACGTTTGAATTTGTCTTTGATAAGTTTTGCGCGTTCGAAGACGTGCAAAATTTCATCCCGAGAAAAGTCGCTGAACTGCAGAAAATGCCGCAAAAGACCAGTTGTAGTGGCGTTAGACATAATGCACCCGATAGGTTTGTGTGTCGTGACCTGGCTTGGCCGCTCCCTGTTTGAGCTCGGCCAAGCTCGACCTTGACGGTTACTGCTCGGCGTTAAACGCCTTAATAAGGGGGACGAGGATCTTGACAATTTCGTCCGCCTCGGCTTTGTTGATCAACAATGGGGGAAGCATGCGGATCACTCGGTCACGAGTCACGTTAATCAGTAGACCGGCCTCAAGCGCACGACCCACTAAGACGCCGCAGGGCTTCTCGAGTTCTACGCCTAGCATCAGGCCTTGCCCGCGCACTTCCAGCACGCCAGGGGTGCCTTTTAGGGCGTTCTCTAGGCCTGCCTTCAGGTGGGCGCCCACAATGACTGCGTTCTCGAGCAGCTTTTCTGATTCGAGTGCGCCAAGTGTGGCGAGCCCTGCTGCGCAGACCAGCGGACTTCCACCAAAGGTTGTGCCGTGGCTGCCAGGGCCAAGCACGCCCGCGGCAGGTCCACGCGCAGCGATCGCGCCTATCGGCACACCACCGCCCAAGCCTTTTGCCAGGACCACCACATCGGGCAGGATATCTGCCCATTGGTGCGCTAACCATTTTCCGGTTCGTCCAATGCCTGACTGCACTTCGTCAATCATCATGAGCCAGCCGCGCTCATCGCAGAGCTTGCGCAAGCCTTTCATGTAAGCGATATCAGATGGGCGGATGCCGCCTTCACCCTGCAGAACCTCAAGCAGCACGGCAACCACGCGAGGCTCTTTATCGCCAGCGCTGCGCACGGCCTCGAGATCGTTGTATTTAACTTTTACAAAGCCCTCGGGCAGTGGGCCGAAACCGGTCCGTGCTTTTTCGCTGTCTGTAGCGGCCAAGGTGCCCAATGTACGACCATGCCACGAGGATTCCATGGTGATAATGGTTGGCAGATCATTGCCTTTCTTGTAGCCGTAGTAGCGCGCGAGTTTGATAGCGGCTTCGTTGGCCTCGGCACCGCTATTGCCAAACAGAACCTCGGTCATGTTGGAAATCTCGTTAATGCGCTTGGCTAAGGCTTCTTGCTGCGGAATTTGATACAAGTTGGACGTGTGAATGACACGCGCAGCCTGCTCGCTAATTGCTGCAACGAGTTTTGGATGATCGTGACCCAAACAAGAGACGCCAATGCCAGCCATTGCATCTAGATAACGTCGGCCATTTGTGTCCCAAAGCCAAACACCCTTACCGTGTGTAAAGGCGACTGGTAGACGGCCGTACGTATTCGAAATGGCAGAACTCATTGTCGTGACTCCTTAGTGAAAACCCCTTCAAAACAGGATTGCTTTGGAAGGTGTAAAACATCAATCATATACAATCTGGGCCTCAGGCTTGTGAATCAGAAGTTTGCGGGCCCTGATTTCGGCGTTACGGGTTAGGCATGGCATCTGAAGTCCGCTACTTCGTCATTTATGGCGTCACAAACTCTGGCAATACTTTTCGCCCTAGCGACTGGGCCGAACGGTTAGCTGGCGTTCTTGCTCCGTATCGACCACCTGCCACCCTCGGCGGACATCTTTCCTATTCCCCTTATGCCGTACCGACGACATTGGACGGTATGCGTTGTGTCGTCTTTGATGAGCGGCTACGAGCGCTAGAGCCACTCGCCTGGAAATTTGTACAAGACTTTGCGAACGATAACCAGCTTCAGACTAAACGCGATCTGACCGAAGACCCCCTGAATCGACACGATTAAGTCGCAGGCCGCTCGTCATGCATTCAGACGATTTCGGTCAGAACCTTGCCACTCTTTAAGAACGCTTCAATGTTGTCGAGCATGCAGTCTGTCATCGCACGTCGAGTTTCATTTGTGGCGCTCGCAACATGCGGCATGAGGACGACATTGTTCATGGTCTTGAGTTGATCCGGAACTTTTGGTTCTTTTTCAAAGACGTCCAGACCTGCGCCACCAAGCGCTCCTTCGGCTAAGAGTCGAACCATTGCTGCTTCGTCAATGACGGTGCCTCGGGCAATATTCACCACGATCCCTTTGGGGCCGAGAGCGCGAAGAACCTCTTCATTGATCAACCCTTTGGTGCTTGGTCCACCTACGGTCGCAATCACCAGGAAATCGCTCCAGCGCGCGAGTTCGACTAAAGAGTCGATGTAACGGTAATCCACATCCTTGCGTGCGTTGCGATTATGGTAGGCAACCTCCATATCAAAACCGAGACCACGACGCGCGATTGCTTCGCCGATGCGCCCTAGGCCGACCACGCCAAGTTTTTTGCCGCTAACGCGTGTACCAAGCGTGAGGCTTCCTGCTTTGTTTTCCCAGTTGTTGGCGCGCACAAAGCGATCGCCCCATGCGATGTTGCGACAGGCTGCAATGAGTAAGCCCCAAGCCAAGTCAGCGACGCAATCGTTCAGGACATCTGGTGTGTTGCTCACCAAAATGTTGCGCGCACGCGCCGCGTCGATATCGATCGTGTCGTAACCCACGCCCCAGCTACAGATGGCGCGCAGCTTTGGCAGGGCCGCGATCACTTTGGCGTGACAACCATGATTGGCAGACGTGGCGATGACTTCGATGTCTTGCGCATGCTCGCGCAAAAATGCATCGGGATCTGTGGCCTTCCAGTACTGCAGTACATCGTACTTGCTAGCGATTTCGGCATCGGCCGGTGGATGGCCCGCATAGGAGCCAATTTGCAGAATACGAGGTTTGGTCATGGTGGGGCGAATCATCCAGTCGAGTTGAGATAACTAGGCAATGAACAAGGCTATGTCGCGACAAAAAAACAAAACAGCCCAGAAGGGCTGCTTGACTGCTTAGAGGCCCCAAGTGCGTAAGCGCTTGAGATCTACAGAACTACGTTGCCACGCGTTGCGCGGCGTGTCGAGCTTAGGCTAGCGACTTAATCGCAGCGGACAAACGGCTCTTGTGGCGAGCAGCTTTGTTCTTGTGGATGATGTTCTTGTCAGCCACGCTATCGATCACGCTAGTTGCTTTTTGCAATACGGCAGAGGCAGCAGCCTTGTCACCAGATTCGATCGCAGTGCGAACGCGCTTGATAGCGGTACGCAACATGGAGCGCAGGCTCGAGTTGTGCTGGTTGCGAACGACCGATTGGCGTGCACGTTTGCGGGCTTGGGCGGTATTTGCCATGAATTGTCTGTCTTATTAAGTTACGGTGAAAAACAGCATAGAAAAGTCTAAGCCAATAATAGTAGCACTAAGTCCATGAATTGCCAAATCAATTTTTGGTTTTTTCGCTAGATAAGATGGCGTAAACATTGGGGAATCAACTGGGGGCGCGCCGGAAGTGGCGGGGCCTTATGCCAACAAGGGCTAGCGCAAGCAGGTAAACCAAGACGCTGACGCCTAACACGGCTGCTAGCAACGCAATTCGCAAAAAGGGAGTGCCCTGAAGTGCAAGCCAATCGATACGCTGGGAGGCAAGCCAAAGTGGCACGGCCATACAAAGAAGAGCAAAGCATTGTTTAGCTATAAATAGGGCCCATCCAGCGCCGGGTTGGTAGATGCCTTGGCGACGTAACCCGACATATAGCGCCAGAGCATTGAGGCAAGCACCTAGGCCAATCGCGAGCGCCAAGCCAGCATGCGCTAGCCAAGGCACCAGGGCCAGGTTAAAGAGTTGTGTACACAATAAAACTGCCACCGCAATTTTGACCGGTGTCCGGAGGTCTTGCTTTCCGTAAAAGCCTGGAGCCAAAATTTTTACCGCTAACAGTCCTATGAGTCCCGCCGAATAGGCCATGACAGCGGTACGCGTTTGCATCACATCCGCCCCGGTAAAAGCACCATAGTGGAACAGGGTTGCAACCATTGCATCGGCCATCAGTATCATGCAAAGGGCTGCGGGCAAACCTAGCACTAGAACCAAGCGTAGCCCCCAGTCTAGGAGCTGGCTGTACTGTGTCTTGTCCGGATCGGCATTGGCTTTGCTTAGGCTCGGCAGTAAGACGGTTCCGAGTGCCACACCAATCAAGGCTGTGGGAAATTCCATCAATCTGTCCGCAAAGGAAAGCCAGGTGACGCTACCGGGTGTCAGCCAGGTCGCAATATTGGTATTGATGAGTAATGAAATCTGTGCAACCGATACACCTAGGGTGGCGGGTAGCATCTGACGCATGATTCGCCGAACTGTCGGGTCTTTGAGGGCGGGTCCGATTGGAGTGAGCAAACGTGGTCTGAGTTTCATGCGCGATAAGGCCCACCATTGCATGGTGAACTGAGCAATGCCTCCGACCATCACGCCAATTGCAAGCGCGTAGATGGGTTGCTCTAGGCGGCCCGCAAGTAAAAAACTACTGCCGATCACAGAGAGGTTTAAAAGCACGGGCGTAAAGGCGGGGATGGCAAATTTACGCCAAGTATTGAGTACCCCCGAGGCGAAGGCCACGAGCGACATGCAGATAATGTAGGGGAACATTAAGCGCGTCATCCAGACTGCGGCATCGAACTCGGCAGCTCGTGCAGGGCTTGTCAGTCCACTGGCCATGGCCATGACAATCCAGGGCGCGCCGATGACGCCGATGAGAGTGATGACAAATAAGGCAACGAATAAAGTAACTGCGACGCGATCGAGTAGAACCTGAATGGCTTGCGGTTGCTCGGCATGTTCGGTCCGTACTTGCCCGAGAATTGGTACGAAGGCCTGTGCAAAAGCACCTTCAGCAAATAAGCGTCGTAACAGATTAGGGATGCGAAACGCCACCCAAAACGCGTCGGTCAGTGCACCAGCGCCGAAGGTGCGGGCAATGATGATGTCGCGCGCCAAGCCCGTGATCCGTGAAAGCAGCGTAAAGCTGCTGACGGTCGCGGCGGCGCGCAGCAGGTTCATTTCGGAGCGAGGCGGATTGCACCATCGAGACGAATCGTTTCGCCGTTAAGCATCTCGTTGGTCACGATCTGGTGAACAAGCTTGGCGTAGTCATCGGGGCGCCCGAGTCGTGAGGGGAAGGGAATGCTGGCAGCCAAGGAATCCTGTACGGCCTGTGGCATGCCAAAGATCATGGGCGTACCAAAAATGCCCGGTGCAATCGTGCAGCACCGAATGCCCGAGGGTGCTAAGTCGCGCGCAATGGGCAAGGTCATCCCGACAACACCTGCTTTTGAAGCGGAGTAAGCCGCTTGTCCAATTTGACCGTCATAGGCGGCGACCGAGGCCGTGTTGATCAGCACGCCACGTTCGCCTGTTGGCTCGGGGTCGTTTTTGCTCATGGCTTCGCTCGCTACGCGAATCATGTTGAAACTGCCGACCAGGTTGATACTAATTACTTTCTGAAACATATCAAGCGGGTGGGCGCCATTTTTTCCGACTGTTCTCGCTGCTGGTGCAATCCCCGCACAGTTGACGAGGCCAAATAGTTTGCCGAGCTCGAGAGCTGCAGCGACAGCGGCTTGGGCATCTTTTTCTTGCGTGACGTCACAGTGTATATACCGTTGTCCTAGCTCCGTGGCGAGCGCTTGACCCGCCGCGTCTTGTACGTCGGCCAACAACACCCGCGCGCCGTGTTGCGACAGCATTTTGGCTGTGCCAGCGCCTAGACCTGAGGCGCCACCGGTGACGATGAAGACTTTATCTTTGATTTCCATGGATTCTGTGAGTGCTTTGAAATAGGGGATTAATGCGGGCTCTAGGCAAGCGCTTTGAAAATTTTGTTTTTGATCTCGTCAACGGAGCCGACACCCTCGACTTTACGGTAGCGTGGTGCGTTGCTATCGGCAGTGGCCCACGCCGAGTAGTAGTCGACGAGCGGACGTGTTTGATCTCGGTAGACTTGCAGGCGATGGCGCACGGTTTCTTCTTTGTCATCATCGCGTTGAACGAGTGCGTCGCCCGTGAGATCATCTCGCTCTGCTACTTTGGGAGGATTGAAACGTACGTGGTAGCTTCGCCCACTTGCGGGGTGTACACGCCTTCCGCTCATGCGTTCAATAATGTCTTCTTCAGGTACTGCGATCTCGACTACAAAATCTAAAGCTACGTTTGCATGCTTTAGTGCATCGGCTTGGGGGATGGTCCGCGGAAAGCCATCGAACAGGTAGCCGGACTGGCAGTCTGCTTGAAGCAATCTGTCCTTGACCAAACCAATGATGATGTCATCGGAAACAAGCCCGCCGGAATCCATAATTTTCTTTGCGGCTACACCTAGGGGTGTGCCGGCTTTAACCGCTGCGCGCAGCATGTCGCCTGTGGAGATTTGTGGAATACCGAAGTGTTCAGTAATGAACGCCGCTTGCGTACCTTTGCCGGCGCCTGGGGGTCCAAGCAGGATAAGACGCATGTGAACTCCTGAAGCATTAAGTAGAAAGGACGGTTGATATTATGCCGCATTGCAGCAGGGGGTGCAGAGGCGGGCTCTAAGCGCTTACCCTGAGGGCTTGGTGCGCTGCCGGATGGTCTCTCTGACGCGCTCAAGGTCGACTGACGTGTCCACGCCAGCACCGGGGTGGCTGTTGAGCGGTAAAACCGCAATCGAATACCCATGTTCCATTGCGCGTAACTGTTCAAGGGACTCGATTTGCTCGAGTGTTCCTGGGGGCAGGGTAGGAAATACTTTCAGAAAACTGACGCGCAAGGCATAGAGCCCGATGTGATGCTTAGCGGGAAGGTTTGGAGCCAACACCCGTTCACCCTTTGCCAGCGCATCACGATGCCACGGGATAGGAGCGCGGGAAAAATACAGGGCGCGGCCCTGACGGTCGCACACTACCTTGACAATATTTGGGTTAAACAAGGACGCTGCATCGACGATGGGTGCAGCGCAGGTTGCGATGGCTGCTGCGCTATCGCTCGCAAGGAGGTCGGCTACTTGATTAATCAGTGCTGGGTCAATGAGTGGTTCATCGCCCTGGACGTTGACAACGATGGCGTCATCGGCAAGTGAGAGAAGCTTTGCCGCCTCTGCAAGGCGATCTGTACCGGAAGGGTGAGTCTCTAGCGTCATGAGGCATTTCACCCCAAAGGTTAAGCAAGCTTTTGCAATGTCGGGATGATCCGTGGCGACAACGACAGTCGAGGCACGAGATTGAGACGCTTGTTCAGCAACCCGAATGACCATTGGTTTGCCAGCAATGTCTGCCAACATTTTTCCAGGAAGTCTGGTCGACGCGTGCCTAGCAGGGATGATGACCGTAAACGGGTGCATGAAGATTGGCCCGTTCGTTCAGGCTGGGAATTCGGGTTCTTGTGCCGAAAGAACGCGTGCTTGGCCCTCTAACATCACTGGCACGCCATCACGCACTGGGAACGCAAGGCGATCGACTCGGCAGACTAGCTCTGTATGATCGGAATTTGCATAGAGGCGCCCTTTGCACAGGGGGCAGACTAAGAGATCGAGTAGACGGGTTCGCATAACGGTATTGTAATCACTCAGCGTAAGGCTGTCTGTATTCGGCGCAGCCGCTCGTGCAGCCAGTCAGCGAAGCGTGGATCTGAAAAAGTACTGTGTGTCTGTGCGACCCAGATTCTGTTATCGCGTAAAAGCTTGCACTTGATGGCGTCCTTGGAGGTGATCAGGACGAGATCGGCCTCGGGCGCGTCAAGCGTGTTGGCGTTAAAGGCGCAGTGATCGGGAAGCCCCGTGGTCAGTGGAACCTGCAAGCCTAGCGCGCGCAGATCGGCAAAGAAGCGCTCTGGCGCGCCGATCCCAGCGAAAGCGGCCAGCGACTTGTTTGCACAAAATTTTAAGAACTGACTGGGGTCGAGTCGCTGTCCGCCCTGCAGTTGTTGAAATCCCGATATGCGCATGCGTGCGACGAGCTCCTTAGGAGCAAGGTTCAAGCTGGGGGGGGCGATCTCGGTTTCGGTCAAACGAGTAATGAGTGCATCGACCGTGCATAAACGCGAGGGCGGGTCACGTAGAGGCCCTGCAGGCAATAACCAACCATTTCCAACCCCACGCACATCCTGTACGAGCAGTTCGAGGTCACGCATCAGAGTGGCATGCTGTAGGCCGTCATCAGACACAATGACATCTGTCTGCGGGTAAGCTTGCATTAACGCTTGCCAAGCAAGGCGACGATTCGGGTGTACAGAGATTGGGGCGCCGGACTCTTGTGCGATCAGTGCGGGCTCGTCCCCAAAGCGCGATGGGTCAAGGGCGCCAAAGCCCGTTCGGGCCTCTGAGCCCGCTCTGACCCCGTAGCCTCGGCTAATTACGCCTGGTCGCCATCCTTTGGCGCGAAGCTCTTCAAGAATCGCGATCACGATCGGCGTTTTGCCCGTACCCCCGATGTATAGGTTGCCCACGACGATGAGAGGAACGGGAGCCCGCGTGGTGTGTTTGGCGATCAAACGTAAAAGTCTTCGACGCAGCGACAACACAACAAAGGCTAACAAAGAGAAGGGCGCTGTTAGCCAGGCCCATACACCTTTATGTTGCCATTGCTGGTGTAACCAGCCAACAAGACGAGCCCCGGGGCTGGGCGCTTTCAATCGCGCGCCTGGGTCGCAAAGTGCACCCGTCCGATTCCAGCCTCGCGCGCGGCCTGCATGGCGAATACAACGAATTGATGGGCGGCAAGGCTGTCGGCGCGGATGAGTAAGACCGACTGATCCGCACGTTGCCCAGCGGCCTTAAGTGTGAAGACGAGTTCGTTACTTGCCACGAGTTTGCCAGCAACTGCAAAGCGTCCATCTTGGGAGATGGCAAGCTCGATGGGCATGACATCGCTTGCCTCAGCATTCGCTTGCGGCAAGTTGATTTTGATCGCTTGTTGACGAGTAAATGTGGTGGTGGCAGCTAAAAAAATCAGCATAACCAACAGCACATCGATCAGTGGAATCAGGTTGATGTCTGGACCATCATCGCTCTGGTTGGCAGGACGAAAGTTCATGGTTATCCAGTCTTAGCGCAGGTTTGCAGCCACTTGGCGAGCGGCCTGCTCCAGCTGTATCAACAGCCCTTGGACACGCGTTTTAAAGTGCCTATGGGCAATCACGGCAGGGATCGCGATCAGAATGCCGAAGCCTGTGTTGTAAAGCGCAATCGAAATGCCGCGCGCAAGCTCCGTAGGGTCCGAACCGTCGGGACGGTATGCGGCGAAAATTTCAATCATGCCTACAACCGTCCCAAATAAACCCATCAGCGGCGCAATGGTTGCGACCGTTGCTAAGGCAGCGAGGTAGCGCTCGAGCTGAAACGCGACATCTCGTCCTGCATCTTCAACCGCAAGACGCAGTTCGTTAGGTGGCAGATCACGATGGGTGAGTATGACGGCAAGCACTTGGCCCAGCGGTGAGGATTTACGAAGCTTTTCGATCGCCTCGGGATTGTCGGCCTGAGCGCGGACCATTTGAAGTACTTGTGTGGTGAGCTCTGGCGGTGCGATTCTGCGACTTTGGAGGCTAAGCGAACGCTCAATCACAATCGCCATTCCTGCGATAGACACTAAAATTAAGAGCCAAATAGGCCAGCCAGCTTGGATAACGATTGAATGCAAAACTTACCTCATGCCAGGGGTGACAAATCTATCCACAGAAGTTGTGGATAATTATGTGCGTATCTTTGGAAGTTACGGAAAACAATGGCTTTCCCTTCATTGATCAAAAAATGAGCAATATTGAAGACAAGATCAATAAACTCAATTAATTCAAATGCTTATAGAGAAATTGTAATTGAGATTGGTACATGTGGCTAGTTTTTATTATGTCACAATGACTTAATCCAATTTTATTGCGTTTGTGGACATATATGCCTCGCAGAGCCCCATGAATAAAGAATTGATGACCGAAAACTCAAGCCAGACGCGGGATATTTTGTCAGTTAGCGAGTTAAATCGCGCTGTTTCGCGTTTGCTTGAGCAAAGCTTTGATGTGAGTTGGGTGCGCGGCGAGATTTCCAACTTTACGCCTGCAGCTTCGGGGCATTGGTACTTCACGCTTAAGGACGACGCAGCCTCTGTCCGTGCAGTGATGTTTAGGGGACGTGCTTCTGCGGTGGGTTTTTCGCCTAAATCAGGCGATTCGGTCGAAATTCGGGGCCGTGTCACGCTCTATGAGGCACGTGGTGAATATCAGATCCAGGTTGAGCAAATGCGTCGGGCAGGCCTGGGTTCGCTGTTTGAGGCGTTTGTTGCGCTTAAAGCTAAGCTCGAAGCTGAAGGCTTGTTTGACCCCGGGCAAAAGCGCAGTCTGCCTCTCTACCCACGGTCCGTCGGGATTGTTACTTCCTTGGCGGCGGCCGCGTTACGTGATGTGCTGACGGCCTTGGCGCGCCGCGCGCCGCACTTGTCGGTCGTTATTTATCCGGCTGCTGTGCAAGGTGCCGAGGCTGCGCTGCAATTGCGCCAAGCGCTCGCACAAGCCAATGAGCGTGGCGAAGTCGATGTTATTTTGTTGGTTCGTGGGGGCGGCAGCATTGAGGATCTATGGAGCTTTAATGATGAGGGGCTAGCGCGTGATATTGCCTCGAGCTTGTTACCTGTTGTTGCAGGGGTCGGACACGAAACGGACTTCACTATTGCAGATTTTGTAGCGGATGTGCGGGCGCCGACCCCGACGGCAGCGGCAGAGCTCGTATGCATGACACGCGTTGAACTCTTGTCGGAGGTGCAGGGTTTCGCCGAGCAGCTCAAGCGAGAGATGCAACGTAAGCTTGAGCGGCTGGGGCAGAGGCTAGACCGCGCCAGCGCTGCGGTGGTGTCGCCTGGCGAGCGTTTGGTCCACCAGTCCGAAAGACTAAGCGGGCTAAAGTTTCGTTTACAGACGGCGTGGCAACAGTCGGCGCAGCGCAGACAGTCGTTGGCCAGTCGAGCCCACGATCGCCTGCAGGTGCAGTTGCCAGATTTGGCATTGCGGCAGTCTCGTCTGGAGCGCGCTGCGCGGGGACTTGTTGCGGCGCAACAGCGTTCGTGGATGGACAAAGGAGCCAGGCTCGGCGCTGTACAAGCCCAATTACGCGCACTAAGTCCTTCCCACACCTTGGCACGCGGCTACGCAATCGTGCGCACCACTCAGGGCAATATTGTTCGGCAAGCGAGCAGCTTAGCGGTCGGCAATCAGCTTGACGTCACCCTTTCGGAAGGGGGGCTAACCGTCCAAGTCGAAGAGATCCGCAAGACACCGTCTTGAGGGAGTCCTGAGCTTAACCCCTAGCGCATTAAGGGATGTGTGTCGCTTTGGGTGGTGTTCGATACAATAGGTATAACGTGTTCGTTTCACCTTCATTCAAGAGGATTTGCAGCAATGGCCCACACACTTCCAGCTTTGCCCTATGCCATGGATGCCTTGGCACCGATCATTTCGAAAGAAACGCTCGAATTCCACTATGGCAAACACCATCAGACTTATGTCACCAACCTCAATAACCTGATCCCCGGCACAGAATTCGAGTCGGCTTCGCTTGAGGAAATCGTCAAAAAATCGACAGGCGGCGTGTTTAACAACGCAGCGCAGGTCTGGAACCATACGTTCTACTGGAACAGCATGGCACCAAACGCTGGCGGAGAGCCGACAGGCAAGCTTGCTGATGCGATTAAAGCTAAGTGGGGCAGTGTTGCTGCCTTTAAAGAAGCGTTTAACAAGTCGGCCGCAGGCAATTTTGGCTCTGGTTGGACGTGGTTGGTTAAGAAGCCCGATGGCTCAGTGGACATCGTGAACACCAGTAACGCCGCAACGCCATTGACGACAGCTGACGTGCCTTTGTTGACCTGTGATGTTTGGGAGCACGCCTATTACATCGATTTTCGTAATGCACGCCCAAAGTATCTCGAGAGCTTCTGGAGTCTTGCGAATTGGTCGTTTGCAGCTAAGAATTTCGGTTAAGCATTCTCTGCAGTGTCGATGCCGGCTTCGTGCCGGCATTTTTTTTGCGTGATGCGCTAACATTCCTTTATTGAAAATTCTTAAAAAACAGGGGAACAAGTCATGGCAATTGACGCTTTTATTTGTGATGCAATTCGCACGCCATTTGGTCGATATGGCGGCGGGTTGGCGTCAGTTCGTCCTGATGATTTGCTCTCGATTGCAGTCCGAGAGTTAGTTGCGCGTAATCCGAAGGTTGACTGGACCAAACTCGACGATGCCTTGATGGGTTGCGCCAACCAAGCAGGGGAGGACAACCGTAACGTGGCGCGCATGGCCACGCTGTTGGCTGGTTTGCCTGATGTGGTGCCCGGTGGCACGATCAATCGACTTTGCGGTTCGGGCATGGATGCGGTTGGTACCGCGGCACGCGCGATTCGTTCCGGAGATGCGTCCTTGATGTTAGCCGGTGGCGTAGAGAGCATGACACGTGCGCCCTTTGTCATGGGCAAAGCCGATTCAGCCTTCTCGCGTAGTGCATCGATTTTTGACACAACGATCGGTTGGCGCTTCATCAACAAACTGATGAAGGCTAAATACGGCGTAGATTCAATGCCAGAGACTGCGGAGAATGTGGCCGATCAATTTAAGGTCTCCCGCGAAGACCAAGATCTCTTTGCGATGGCCAGTCAAGAGAAAACCGCGGCAGCCCAAAAGTCTGGGTTCTTTGACAGTGAAATTGTGAAAGTGTCGATCGCACAAAAGAAGGGCGATCCCCTTGTGGTCGCGTGCGACGAGCACCCGCGTCAAACCAGTATCGAGGCACTTGCAAAATTGAAAGGGGTGGTGCGGGAAGGCGGTTCTGTGACGGCTGGTAACGCTTCAGGGGTAAATGATGGAGCGGTGGCCATGCTCGTCGCCAGCGAAAAAGCGGCACAGGCGCATGGGCTCAAGCCCCGCGCGCGTGTCGTAGCGATGGCAACGACTGGTGTCGAACCACGCATTATGGGCATTGGTCCCGCCCCTGCGTCCGAGAAGGTTCTGGCGATGACTGGGCTGAAGATGTCGCAGATGGATGTCATCGAATTAAACGAGGCTTTCGCTGCACAAGGTTTGGCTGTACTGCGCATGCTTGGAATCGCAGACAACGATCCGCGCGTTAATCCAAATGGCGGGGCGATTGCGTTGGGGCATCCGCTAGGCGCGAGCGGTGCGCGCTTAGTGATGACTGCGGTGCATCAACTGGAGCAGACCGGAGGCCGTTATGGTCTTTGCACGATGTGCATTGGTGTGGGGCAGGGTATCGCGCTGATCGTTGAACGCGTTTAAACGCGCCCTCTACTGAACGTAGGCGGATTATTGCAATCCGCCTATTTTTTTGCCTGCGGTGATCCCGCGCTTGGCGAACCAACCTTGCTCCATCTCGAGCGCAAGCCGCACAGGGACGCTCGAGCAATGTGTATTTTCTGTCATCGGAGTCATGTCGGCGATACTGGTGATCGTGCCATCATCAGTCATGAAAGCAATCGACAGAGGTATCAGGGTGTTACGCATCCAGAAGCACTGAACGCTCGGCTCCATGAATACAAAGAGCATGCCTGCATTGGGTGCGAGCTCTTTGCGGTACATCAAGCCCCTAGCGCGGGTCTCGTAATTGGAGGCAACCTCGGCGCGGATGACATGCATCCCAGCGTTGAGCTGTTTGACCGGCAACGGTATGATCGTCTGTGCGCTTGTCAAAGGAGCGGCGCCGATCGTGGCGAGTGCGACAAGCAACGAAAACAGCGCAACCCTAAGGCTGCGCTGTCTGAAAAGGCAGAGCCATCTACACATCAACAGTATCCGAGGGGTTATTCACCCCCTGTCTCTCAAGCAGCAGTAATATTAGTCGCTTGTTTGCCTTTGGGGCCTTGTGTAACTTCGAATGCAACTTTTTGGCCTTCTTTCAGGGTTTTGAAGCCATTCATCTGAATTGCCGAAAAGTGAGCAAACAAGTCCTCACCGCCATCGTCTGGTGTTACGAACCCGAAACCTTTCGCGTCGTTAAACCACTTAACTGTTCCGGTGACCTTAGGGCCATTACTCGTCGAATCTGACATGCCGACTGCCTCTTCTTAAGTTTGTACAAATCAAATCTCGCACTCGAGTTTATGATGATGCCGTAAGCTCAAGCGGTTGATAACCAGGCACCCAAAATTTCTTGAGTGTGTTGAGATATTGGGCAGATTTAGTGAATTCGTCAAGTATCGGTTTGCCTAGTGTGAGCCTAGATTTGCAGATTTACTGGCTAGTTTGTTACAAAAAACTAATTTTCTCTCTTTAGAACTGTTACGCCCTCATGGTTACTCGTACGTCCTTACTTCCCGATCTAGTGGTGGAAAAGCAGGCCTCAAAAACGGCCCCACCTCCTATGTACCGAGTGATTTTGCTCAATGACGATTACACCCCAATGGAGTTCGTTGTGCAGGTTCTACAAAAGTTCTTTGGCAAAGGCCAAGAGGAGGCGATGCGCATCATGTTGCAAGTACACCACGAAGGAAAGGGTGTCTGTGGGGTTTACCCGCACGATATTGCTGCTAGCCGTATTGCGCAAGTGGCGCAGTTTGCCCGTGCCCGGCAGCACCCCTTGCAATGTGTGATGGAGCCCGCTGGTGATTCCTAAACATGCGCTTTTCTGAGGAAGCGAATCCCAGTAAGAAAAAAGGTTTTTACGTGCCGTTCAATTATTCGTTTCTGAAAAGCATAGAATGCAGATTAACGGTGTAATCAATTGAAAGAATGTCGGAGGAAATGTGATTTCCCAAGAGCTTGAAGTCAGTCTGCATATGGCCTTCGTGGAAGCACGCTCCGCGCGCCATGAATTCATCACCGTCGAGCATTTGTTGCTGTCGCTTCTTGATAACGCGGCTGCGATTGAAGTGTTGCGTGCTTGTGCGGCCAACATGGATGAGCTTCGTACGAATTTACGCAAGTTCATCACGGACAACACGCCCGTTATTCCAGCCGGAGCTGAGGTTGATACGCAGCCCACGCTCGGGTTTCAGCGTGTGATTCAGCGTGCGATCATGCACGTGTCTGCGGGTGGTGCATCAAAAAAACCTGTCACAGGCGCTAACGTCTTAGTTGCGATTTTTGGAGAAAAAGAATCGCACGCGGTCTACTACTTGCAACAGCAGGGAATATCGCGTTTAGATGTGGTGAACTTTTTGTCGCACGGCATCAGTAAGCAAGCGTCGAGTGATGCGCCTGCGACAAACAAAGAACAACAAGGTGGTGCCGAAGAGCAGCAAGGCGAGCCTAAGCAATCCCCGTTGGATTTGTACACGCAAGATTTGAATGCGGCTGCGACGGCGGGACGTATTGATCCTTTGATTGGTCGCGAGTACGAAGTCGAGCGCGTCATTCAAACCCTGTGCCGGCGCCGTAAAAATAATCCTCTGCTAGTCGGTGAAGCAGGCGTCGGTAAAACCGCGATTGCCGAAGGCTTGGCGTACCGTATTACACAGGGCGAAGTGCCCGAAGTGTTGCAAGACGCGCAAGTGTATTCGTTGGATATGGGCGCACTGCTTGCAGGTACCAAGTATCGCGGTGACTTTGAGCAACGACTCAAAGGGGTGCTCAAACAATTGCGTAACAATCCGCAGGCGATTTTGTTCATTGATGAAATTCACACCTTGATTGGAGCGGGCTCGGCCTCGGGCGGCACGCTTGATGCCTCAAACCTGCTCAAGCCGGCGTTGTCTTCAGGTCAGTTGCGTTGCATCGGGGCCACGACGTATACCGAGTTTCGCGGCGTGTTCGAAAAGGACGCGGCTCTGTCGCGTCGCTTCCAGAAAGTAGATGTGGTTGAGCCATCGGTTGCACAAACGATTCAGATTTTGCGCGGACTCAAGGGGCGGTTCGAAGAGCATCATGGCGTGAAGTATTCGAGTGCAGCGTTAACGGCTGCGGCGGAACTCTCTGCAAGGCATATTAATGATCGTCACCTTCCAGATAAGGCGATTGACGTCATTGACGAAGCCGGTGCTGCGCAACGCTTGCTGCCGCGCTCGAAGCAAAAGAAAGTGATTGGCAAAACCGAGATTGAATCCATCGTTTCGAAAATTGCACGTATTCCGCCGCAGACAGTGTCGAGTGATGATCGCAGCAAGCTTGCGACGCTTGAGCGAGACCTGAAAACGGTTGTATATGGTCAGGATAACGCGATTGAGGCGCTTGCCGCTGCCATCAAAATGGCACGCTCTGGGCTTGGTCGCCCGGAAAAACCGATCGGCGCATTCTTGTTCTCTGGCCCAACCGGGGTCGGTAAGACTGAAGTTGCTCGCCAGCTAGCGTTCACGCTGGGAGTAGAGCTGTTGCGCTTCGATATGTCCGAGTACATGGAGCGCCATACGGTCTCGCGACTGATTGGAGCGCCTCCCGGTTATGTCGGCTTTGATCAAGGTGGTTTGTTGACGGAGGCTGTGACTAAGCAGCCTCACTGTGTGCTGCTACTGGATGAGATTGAAAAAGCACATCCGGATGTATTTAATATACTTCTGCAGGTAATGGACCACGGCACCTTGACCGATAACAATGGTCGGAAATCTGATTTCCGGAATGTTATTTTGGTCATGACCACCAATGCGGGCGCTGAGGCACTGAATAGGCCCAACATCGGTTTCTCGAACACGCGCGAGAGCGGTGATGAAATGGCTGATATCAAGCGGCTGTTTTCTCCGGAGTTCCGCAACCGTTTGGACGCGATCGTGCCCTTTGCAGCGCTCAATCAGGATGTGATTTTGCGTGTGGTGGATAAGTTCTTGATGCAACTCGAGGATCAACTGCACGAAAAGCGTGTCGAGGCGTCCTTCACCGATGCGTTGCGCGCTCATTTGGGCAAGCATGGATTTGATCCCTTGATGGGCGCGCGGCCCATGCAGCGTCTGATTCAGGATACCTTGCGTCGAGCGCTCGCTGACGAGTTGCTCTTTGGCAAGCTTGTCGATGGCGGCTCTGTGCTGGTGGATATTGATGCGGAGGGCAAGGTCGTTCTAAATTTTGAGGCCAAGCTTCCAAAGTCGCCTGATGCGCCCAAGGGGTCTGATCAGGAAGCTGAACTCGTGCATTGATGTCAGGCACGCCGCTTGTCTTAAGCTGTCACCATTGCGGCGCGTCGTTTCAGCGTGTTCAGCTTGTGCCGGGTCAGTGGGCGCAATGTGTGCGCTGCGATAGTGTGCTGGAGACCTACGCAACATTTACGCCTAGCGCTTGGCTCGCTGTAGTTTGTGCGGCGATTCTGACCTTGGCTCTGGCCAATGCTTACCCAGTGGCGACTTTGGTGGTGCAGGGAGCTGCACAGCCAGCCTCTTTTTTTGATGCGGTCGCGATTACCTGGCAAACAGGCTATCCAGAGGTCGCGTTACTCACGCTAGCGGCGGGGTTTGTGTTGCCAGCGGTCCATCTTGGTTTGCTTGCGTGGATTTTATGCTGGCTAGTGACCGGACGCCTTCCCCCACACTTTGATCGCTTGCTCGATTGGTTAGAACGGATCAAGCCTTGGTGCATGGTACCGGTGTTTTTGATGGGCGTTCTGGTTTCCGTAGTGAAGCTCTCTGGGTTAGCGACGCTTGTTCCAGGTGTGGGTTTGTTTGCTACAGCCTTCTCGGCCGTGCTGATTACTGCACTGTCTCGCCTGTCTGCCTTCAGATTGCGCACAATAGCGTTTGACGCGGCATTGCCTGTCGGGCCTGTCCACGAACAGGGCCCGCCATCTCCGGCGCAATTTACGAGGATCTGGGCCTTGTTGCTCGCGGCTTTAATTTTGTATATCCCAGCCAACCTCTTGCCCATCATGAGCATTGACGCAATCACAGGGTCGTCTGCGCACACGATTATGGGTGGGGTCATTGAGCTGGTGGGGATGGGTTCTTGGGACATTGCGTTGGTCGTTTTTATTGCAAGCGTGGTGGTGCCTTCCTTTAAGCTGATCTGTATGGCTACGTTGGTCTGGCTGGCCCAACAAAAAAATGGTCAGGCCTTGCGCCGTCGTACGCATTTGTATGGGATGGTTGAATTTATTGGTCAGTGGTCCATGCTGGATGTATTTGTTGTTATCCTTCTGTCCGCGCTCGGTCGTTTTGGTGCGTTGTTGAGTATCCAACCTGGCGCTGGGGCGGTTGCCTTCGGTGCGGTGGTCGTTTTGACGATGCTTGCGGCCATGAGTTTTGATCCGCGTTTGGCCTGGAGACGGGCTGGCTATCGTAAGCATTTATCTGTTCAACCCTGAAGGAGTCCGGCATGCCGGAGCAGTCGAATTCTGTGTCATCAAAGCCATTGCCGAAGGTGGGTCATCGACCCAAGCGCAATTTGGCCTGGGTTTGGCTGATTCCTATTGTCGCTGCGGTCGTGGGTGCCTCCATTATCTGGAGCACAATTTCCAAGCAAGGTCCGCGCATTACGATTACCTTCCAAAGTGCAGATGGCCTTGAGGAAGGTAAAACCCAAGTGCGTTATCGCAGCGTTGTCATAGGTACTGTTAAAGATATTCGTCTTAGCGATAAGATTGATAGTGTGCTCGTCGAAGTTCAGTTGACTGATGACGCCACAATTTTTGCTCATGAGGGAACAACGTTTTGGGTTGTGAAGCCGCGTATCGGTTTGAGTGGTATCTCAGGTTTGTCAACGCTTCTCTCCGGCGCCTTTATTGAGGCCGACACAGCAAAGTCCCCCGACGCAAAGCCAACTAAGAAAAATTTTGTAGGCCTGGAACAGCCTCCACCGATAGCCAGTGATCGTCCCGGTAAACGCTTTGTTTTGCGCGCACCCGACCTTGGCTCTTTATCTGCAGGCTCACCGATCTTTTATCGACGAATACAAGTTGGACTAGTGACCGGTTATAGGCTCGCCGAGGAGATAAAGGCAGTTGATTTAGATATTTTTATCGATGCTCCCTACGATAGCTATGTGAATGCAAGTACTCGTTTCTGGGACGAGAGTGGCTTTGATGTCACGTTGTCAACCGATGGGATGCAGATTAATACGCAGTCGCTGACGTCGATTATCTCGGGTGGTTTGTCTTTTGCCTCCTTCGGTAAAATTCGGCCGCTTCAGGACAATAAACATGTGTTCAACCTGTATGACTCGCGACGATCGGCTGAGTCAGTGCCCGAGGGTATAGCCGTCCCGATTTTGATGCGCTTTGATCAGGCTGCACGCGGTTTGAAAGTTGGGGCACCCGTTGATTTTCATGGCGTACATATTGGGATAATTAGTTCAGTTGCCTTAGATTTAGATCTAACGACTCGACAGTTTTTTACCTCTGTGGAAGCGACGCTATACCCGGAACGTTTGGGAAAGGTCTACACCGACATGAGTTTGAAAGATAGCACGACACAAGATATGGCCGAGTCTCTGAGCGTGTTGGTCGGTCGCGGCTTGCGCGCGCAGTTAAGGACGTCCAATATCTTGACTGGGCAGATGTACGTTGCGTTGGCAACGTTCCCACAAGCGCCCGTCGGCGAAGCGACTGTTGCAGAGATTCCTTTCAAAATGCCGACCTTCGCCTCGGATGATCTCGATAAGTTGCAGCAACAGATCACGAGTATCGTGAGTAAGTTAGACAAGATTCCGTTCGAGTCGATCGGCCAAGAAATGGACACGATGATTAAACAAATTCGACAGCTAAGCGTGAATTTAGACAAGAGTGTGACTCCAAAGTTATCAAGCACGCTAGCTGAAATTGAGCGAGCTACTAAGAGCCTTAACAGTTTGATTGCGCCTGGTAGTCCGGTTGTTGCGAATACGGAAGCGATGCTCGAAGACCTAAGGCGCAGCTTGAAATCCTTGACCAATTTGACTGAATCTCTGAGCGCAAATCCGGATTCGTTAATCCGGGGGCGCAGCACTCAGCCTTATTCAAGGGACACACTAGGAGCACCAGGAAAATGATGCGACGTTGGATTGCGGCAAGTTGTGTTGTGTTGGGTGGTTGTGCGAGTGCACCACCTCAGTATTACACTTTAAGCAGCCCCCAGCCTGCACATGTTGTCGCGGATGCTTCTGGCGTGGCGCCTTATGCTTTAAATTCTGTGACGGTTCCTGCGCAGGTTGATCGTGACGCAATCGTGGTGCAACAAAAAGAAGGGCATTTGATGCTGCTCAGCGATGATCGTTGGACAGCAGCTTTGGGCGCACAGTTACAGTCTGCGCTAGCTCAAGGGTTAGAAGCACGTCTGGGTAGGCCCTCAGTCCAGAACCTCGCGCTCGGTGCGCGGGATAGCAAAGTGACACAGATTTTTGTCGACGTACAACGCTTCGATATGGTGCCTGGGCAATATGTTGCGCTAAACGCTGCTTGGCGTGTGCAGTTTGCAGGCGCAAAGTTTGCGCTCACGTGCTTCAGTCGATTGACACAGCCTGTGGATATCGGCGTGTCGGCACTTGTGCTTGGTCAGCAGCGTAACGTTCAGGCGTTAGCCCAGCAAATTGCACAGTCGCTCATGCGGCGTACCGCCCCCTCGGACGTGTCCTGCCAGTAGCTGGGTCTTTCGACGACTTTAAGGTCTTTAGGCTTTGCCGGTGCTACCAAATCCGCCAGCACCGCGGTTTGATTGTTCAAACTCGTCCACGACATTGAACTGAACTTGCGCAATGGGCAGGACAACGAGCTGCGCTAAGCGCTCCAACGGCTGAAGCGTGTAGGCAACAGCACTTCGGTTCCAGGCAGATATCATCAAGGGCCCTTGATAGTCCGAGTCGATGAGGCCAACGAGATTGCCTAAGACAATGCCATGTTTATGTCCAAGTCCGGAACGAGGAAGAATGACAGCCGCGTAGCCAGGGTCGGCGACATGAATCGCAAGCCCCGTAGGAATCAGATGGGTGGCGCCTGGTTCAATGGTCAGAGGTTGATCGAGACAAGCTCGCAGATCTAAACCGGCAGAGCCCGGTGTGGCGTAGCTAGGAAGTTGATCGCGCATGCGCAGATCGAGAAGCTTGACATCGATTGGTTTCATAGTTGGTCTAGCGCATGGGGCGATGGGAAATTTTTCGGCGAGCTTGTACTGCGCGTTTTTGTTTGACGGTTGCCCAAATGACGATGGCAATGACGCATAAAGCAATCGCAGAGTAAAGGGTTGAGTGCTGTGCGTGTTTTGCTGCATCTACGCTAATTGCCGCGAGGTAGCCGGGTGCGAGCAGGGCGGGCATCCACGCCGCCGCGGACAGTACGTTTGCAAGCTGAAAGCGCGCTTGAGGCATCCCCATCGCACCAGCCACTGTTGGGATGACGCTGCGAACAGGACCTAGGAAACGTCCAATCAGCACAGCAAGGAAGCCGTAGCGGTAGAAAAATAAACGTGCGCGTGCAACATGTTTGCGATGGCTTTTTAGGTAACGCCATCGCAATACTTTTGGGCCAACCCAGCAGCCGAGCCAGTACGAGAGTGCATCGCCTATGACTGCACCAACAAAGCCCCAAGTGACGATCGGTAACCAAGGCAGTGTGCCGTTACCGACCAGGCCGCCGATCACAAATAACAAAAATGTAGCCGGCAATAAAATGCCAATGATAAAAAGAGATTCACCAAGAGCCATGAGGAAGACGACAAGTCCAGCCCACGCTTGGTGCTGTTCGATGAACTGCAGACTTTGGTCGATCAAGCCTTGCATGGAGCCACTTGAGGCATGCGCTGGGCAATTGCCTCGATCAGTTGACGCGCGACATCTTGCTTAGAACTTTTGGGTAAGCGATGTTCGCCTGCTTCATCAAAAATAGAGACCGTCGTGTGATCCGCATCCATCACATGCTGCGCGAGGTTGCCGATAAGCATCGAGATACCTTTGCGTTTACGTTTTTCCTCGGCGTATTGTGCAAGGTTCTCAGTTTCGGCCGCAAAGCCAACGCACCAAGGCCCATTTGGCATCGCAGCAACGGTTGCGAGTATGTCTGGGTTGGGTGCAAATTCAATCTTTGGTGCCCCTGAGCCATCCTTCTTTAGCTTTTCGCCAGAGACATTAGCGACGCGCCAGTCGGCTACAGCTGCAACGGAAATAAATATGTTTTGGTGCGCAACCTGACTCATCACCGCATCATGCATTTGTTGTGCTGATTCCACGACGGTGCGCGTGACCCCATAAGGTGCCTCTAACGCAGTGGGTCCGGAAATTAGCGTAACCTCTGCACCCGCTTCCCAGGCGGCACGTGCGAGGGCATAGCCAGTCTTGCCCGAAGAGCGGTTGGTGATCACTCGTACAGGATCGATCGCCTCGGTGGTTGGCCCTGCAGTGATCAATACGCGTTTGCCTTTCAACGTTTTTGGTTGAAAAAAGGCGATGAGTTCAGCAACAAGCTGCAAGGGTTCGAGCATACGTCCATCGCCCGTCTCGCCACAGGCTTGCTGACCGTTACCCGGACCGAGAATGCTGACGCCATCGGCGCGCAGTTGAGCCACATTACGTTGGGTGGGGGCCGCTAGCCACATTTCACGATTCATTGCGGGGGCAACGAGTAGCGGACAGGCCCGTGCTAGGCATAGAAGTGAAAGAAGGTCGTCGGCTCGTCCGTGTACGAGTTTTGCCATGAAGTCTGCTGAAGCGGGCGCAATCAAAACAGCGTCGGCGCCACGACTAAGATCGATATGCGGCATATTGTTCGAGACGCGTGCATCCCATTGGTCTGTAAAGACCGGGTGGCCGCTAACTGCCTGCATGGTGACAGGCGTGATAAAACGTGTGGCTGCCTCGGTCATGACAACATCCACATGGGCTCCTCGCTCTACTAGGCGGCGTGTGAGCTCAGCCGACTTGTAGCAAGCGATACCGCCACTTAATCCTAATACGATGCGCTTATTGTGTAGATCTTGCATGCTGACCCCGAAGGCGCAATAGTTCGTCCAGAATCAAAAGAATAGCACCGAGCGTGATGCCTGTGTCGGCGACATTAAAGGCTGGGTAGTACCAGTCTTTCCAGTAGAACAGTAGGAAATCAACGACATGTCCGTAGGCGATTCGGTCAATCACATTGCCTATGGCTCCACCCAAGATAAGTGTTAACGCCAGCATTAGTCGCTTGTTTGAGCGGCTCTTATGCATCATGATCACAATAAAAACGGAGGCAAGTAGCCCCAAGATCGTAAAGAACCAGCGTTGCCAGCCATCGGCTTGGGCAAGAAAGCTGAACGCAGCACCCGGGTTGTAGAGAAGCGTGAAGTCAAAAAATGGTAGAACGGTAATGCGCTGGCCGTACCGCAACGCACCGTCAAAATACAGCTTGGTGACTTGATCTAAGACGATCAACACGCCCGCCATGAGCAGCCAGCGCCACAAGTTGGGTGTGGCGTGGGTTGACGCACTCGTGGGCAAGGGCGCTTTCATTTTGTTTAGCGACTATCCTGAGCGGCTTCTTGCAGGCTCGAGACGCAACGCCCACAAATATGAGGGTGCTCTGCATCGTGACCGATATCCTCGCGCCAGTGCCAGCAGCGTTCGCATTTTGTATGCGTTGAGGCGGCAATGGAAATTGACAGCTCAGATTGCTCACCTGCATGCACACCAACACGAGACACGATGAAGATGAACGACAGTTGATCCGCCACGCTTTGCAGCAGAGCCAAATCAGCACCACTCGCGGTGAGGTCAACCTCGCCTTGTAGCGAAGACCCGATGTCGCCAGCGGTGCGCAAATCTTCGAGTTTGCGCATCACGAGCCCACGAATTTCGCGCAGACGTGTCCAGCGTGCTTCCAGTGTTTCAATGTCGGAGACGACGGGAAGCTTGTGATAACACTCTGTGAAAATTGTTTCTTTTCCGACTTCTTGCACCGACTTGAGGGTCGAGTTAGATAAGATGCCCCAGGCTTCTTCGGCGGTAAACGACAGCACAGGTGCCATCAGTTTGAGTAAGGTTTGGGTGATATGCAAGAGCGCTGTTTGCGCGGAGCGTCGCGCGATGCTGCGCGGTGCGGATGTGTAAAGACGGTCTTTGAGTACGTCCAGATAAAAGGCACCGAGATCTTCCGAGCAGAAGTGTTGCAGCCGTGACATTGCCGGTTGGAATTCGTAACGGTCGAAAGCGGCAAGCACTTCGGACTGCATGGTTGCAGTCATTGCCACTGCGTAGCGATCGATCTCGAGCATTGCGTCCACAGTGACTGCATCTTTTGCGGCGTCGAAGTCTGCGAGGTTTGCCAATAAGAAGCGTAGGGTGTTGCGAATCCGGCGGTAGCCCTCAACAACACGCTTGAGGATTTCATCAGAAATAGATAGTTCGCCAGAGTAGTCTGTGCTGGCAACCCAAAGACGTAATATCTCCGCACCAAGGCTATCAGACACCTTTTGCGGCGCGATCACGTTGCCGACCGATTTACTCATTTTGCGGCCCTGACCATCTACGACAAAACCATGGGTCAGCAGGCTGTTATAAGGGGCTCGTCCGGAGAGCATGCAACCGGTGAGTAGGGAGGAATGGAACCAACCGCGATGCTGATCGGAGCCCTCCAGATAGAGGTCGGCAGGCCACGTCAATTCGCCATGCGATCCTTTGTTCTGGTTATTTGGTCCACCGAGCACTGTTGCATGTGTTGTGCCTGAATCAAACCAGACATCAAGCGTGTCGCGATTCTTTTCGTACAGTTTGGCATCCGCCTCGCCAAGCAGCTCGGCCGGCTCAAGTGTCTGCCACGCTTCGATACCGTGTTGTTCAACGCGTTTGGCGACTTCTTCAAGGAGCGCTGGTGTATTAGGATGTAAAGCGCCGGTTTCTTTGTGGATAAAAAATGCTATGGGGACACCCCATTGGCGTTGGCGCGAGAGGGTCCAGTCGGGTCGGTTTGCAATCATCGCGTGCAGTCGCGCACGGCCCCAGGACGGATAGAACGCTGTGGCGTCGATAGCAGCTAGGGCGCTTTCGCGCAGCGTGTGTCCGCCGTCCTTGGGTTTGAGGTCCATGCCTGCAAACCATTGACTCGTTGCTCGGTAGATAATGGGCGTCTTGTGGCGCCAGCAATGCATATAGCTGTGTTGGTGCGGCTCTTGTTTGATTAGCGTGCCCACAGCTTTTAAGGCATCGACAATTTTAGGATTGGCTTCCCAGATCGTCATTCCACCAAAGCCGGCTAGGCTAGGGATGTATTTTCCATCGCCCATGACTGGGCTCAGGATGTCGGCGTCTTTCAACCCGTTGGCTTTGCAGGACTGGAAGTCTTCAATCCCGTATGCAGGGGCCGAATGCACGACACCCGTGCCTGTATCAAGGGTCACGTAGTCACCAAGATAGATGGGTGATAGGCGCTTGTAGCTCGCATCAAAGCTAGCCAAGGGGTGCTCAAACGCAACGTGGTCTAGCGCGGCACCTTTGCAACGCGCGATGATTTCGCCTTCCAGACCCCACTCTTTGAGGCAGTGCTCGACACGATCGGCGGCAAGTAACAGGAGTTCGCCAGTGACCGGTGCCGGCCTGACGCGCACAAGCGCGTAGTCAAACTCTGGGTGAATATTGAGGGCCTGGTTTGAAGGTATCGTCCAAGGCGTTGTTGTCCAGATGACAATCGCACCCGCTTGAACCGATGGTAAGCCAAAGGCGTTGGCAAGCCCTGCGTGGTCCACAAACGGAAATGCGATGTGGACAGCAGGATCGCTGCGATCTGCATATTCAACTTCTGCTTCCGCGAGTGCTGAGCCGCAATCGAAACACCAGTTCACTGGCTTGAGTCCTCGAAAGACGTAGCCTTTTTCGAGAATACGACCGAGGGCGCGGATCTCATCAGCTTCATTGCTGAAGTTCATTGTCATGTAGGGACGTTTCCAGTCACCCAAAACGCCCAGACGTTCAAAGTCCTTCTTTTGGCGCTCGATCTGCTCTAAGGCATAAGCGCGTGCCTTAGATTGAACCTCGGCAACTGGTAAATGTTTACCGTATTTTTTCTCAATCTGAATCTCGATGGGCATACCGTGGCAATCCCAGCCCGGTACGTAAGCCGCGTCAAAGCCTGCCATGTTTCGGCTTTTAACGATCATGTCTTTCAAAATCTTGTTGACCGCGTGACCAATGTGGATGTCACCGTTGGCATAGGGCGGGCCGTCATGCAACAGGAAAGTCGGTCGTCCCTTGCTGGCTTTGCGTATGGCTTGATACACACCTTTTTCTTGCCATTGCGCAACCCACAGGGGTTCGCGACGAGGCAGATCGCCCCGCATTGGAAATGGGGTGTCGGGCAAATTCAGAGTGTTTTTATAGTCCATGGCGCGCAAGGTAGGCTCGCGCATGCTGGGCATCGGCGTGCATGGCGGCGGTAAGGGTAGGCAAATCGGGAAACTTTTCTTCGTCCCGCAAGTGTTGCAGGAGTTCGACGCGCACGAGTTTACCGTAAGCGTCGAGATTGGTATCGAATAGGTGGGTCTCTAGCAAAATCCGGCCATCGTCTTCGACCGTTGGGCGCACGCCCAAACTTGCTACGCCTGGGAGCGGCTGTGGACCGAGTCCATGGACTAACACCGCGTAAATACCGGAACGTGCGGCGCAACGGGGAGTCACGCGCATATTCATTGTCGGCATGTTCAAGGTGCGCCCAAGTTTTTTTCCGTGTATGACGTGCCCTGTCATGGCGTAGGGCCGACCGAGTAAATGCGCGGTTTGTACCAAATCACCGGCTGCCAGCGCGGCCCGCACCGCTGAGCTTGAGATGCGCGATCCCCTGTCGTCCGTGATGTCGCCAAGCCCCTCGACCTGCATGCCATGCTGACGCCCAAGGCTACGTAACAGGTCGATATCTCCGCCGCGTTGGCGACCGAAGCGGAAATCTTCGCCGACCAAAAGCCACTGGGTATTGAGTTCTCGGATCAGTAAGCGGGTGACGAACTCCGAGGCGGACATTTCCGCGAGCGCGCGGTTAAACCGCGCGACCATGATCCGTTGAATCCCTGCGTCGGCCAACTCGGTGACTTTGTCACGAAGTCCGGTAATTTGTGGTGGTGAGAGCTCTGGCCGATGGTTCACCCCCGCGAAGTACTGTCGTGGATGCGGTGAGAAGGTCAGAACCGTGGGGCAGAACGCTTGTTCCCGTGCGGCCTGGCACACTCGGTCGAGCATCGCCCGATGGCCTCTGTGGACACCATCAAAGTTGCCAATGGAAAGGGCGCTGGGCTGAGTGAGCGGCGGGACCGGCGCTTGCCGAAAAATACATAAAGAGGTTTTCACGGGTGACAGTTTACAATTTCGTACCGAACACAAAGTAGATTTCCATGCCAGATACCCCTAATTTTCGGGCGCGCTTCGTCATTTTGGTCTCCGGACAGGGCTCAAACATGCAAGCAATCGTTCAGGCTTGCCAATCGGGGCGCTGTTCTGCAGAGGTTGTCGCAGTCTTGGCAAGCCGCGCTCAAACGGGCGGGATTACTTGGGCCGCGACCCAGAACATTCCCACGGAAATCGTTCCACATGCCGATTTTGCCAGCCGGGAAGCCTTCGACGAAGCTTTAGCACAAAAAATCGACGCGTATGCCCCAGACTATGTCTTGCTCGCGGGTTTTATGCGCGTACTGACCCCCGCGTTCGTTGCGCGCTATGCGGGTCGACTCATTAATATCCACCCCTCGCTGCTGCCTGCTTTTCCGGGCTTGCACACCCACGCCCAAGCGTTGGCAAAGGGGGTGCAGACCCATGGATGTACCGTACACTTCGTCACCCCAGTGCTAGATCATGGCCCGATCATTGCACAGGGAGTCGTGCCGGTTCTCGCGCGCGACACGCCGGAGTCGTTAGCCGCGCGCGTATTGGCGGTCGAGCATCGGGTGTACCCCGCGGTTGCCGCATGGCTTGCAGAGGGGCGTGTGCATTTATGCGCCGATCAGCGCGTTGAGGTCGACGGCGTTGAAAACAGATTATTTACATCGGAATCCCTATGAGCAACCCTAAGCCGCCAAGTCGTCAGACGGCGCGTACCTCCAAGGCCTCCGGTCTAAACAAAAAAGATCTCGCGAGACGGGCAGCGCTTGGTGCGTCGCCCCAGTCTGCGAGGCCAGGCTCGGCAACAGACCGTCTGATGAAGGCCGAGCCCCATGGGACTCGTCGGCCAGGGGCCGGTAGCTACGGTGGCTCCGCCGTTGCAGGCACTGATGTGCCAGAGAAATCCGTATCCACCTATGTGCCTAAGCCTCGCGCACCGGTAATGACGACGCGGTTGGATCAGATTCGTCAGGTTCTCGACGAGGTGTTGACCTGGCGCTTTGCCGCTGATTCCGTGGTCTCTCACTGGTTTCGCGCGCATCCGAAACTGGGGATCCGCGATCGAGCAGAGGTTGCTGAGGTGGTCTATGACGTGCTGCGGCACTTGCGTCGTTACCGGCAGCTTGGAGAAAGCGGGGTGGGTAATGCGGTACGTCGCTTGGCGATTCAGGG
>Ga0315906_10001124_pt1 | contig 40435 bp, 42 predicted proteins | sample LakEriMetagenome_4_FD_203526 | JGI IMG/M metagenome (GOLD analysis project Ga0315906, IMG submission 203526) | Freshwater fungal communities from buoy surface, Lake Erie, Ohio, United States - Buoy 2 MA122 | ecosystem: Environmental > Aquatic > Freshwater > Lake > Lake biofilm | place: USA... | reverse complement strand
AGAACTAAATTCAGTTCCATTCTTTTGTTCAATTTTTTCAAGCAGCCATTCTATTGATGTTTGCATAACTTATTTATTTAACATAATCTAGCTTCTCATCAGCTATTTCTTTCATTACCTTTCTTCCTTCTCCTGGTTTATACATCCATCCAACAACATTCATATTGTCTAAATAGTCTTTAATAGTGGGTATCCATCCAATATCTTCTTTAACATGTTGTTCTCCAAGAGCTCTAACAGGAACCATTTTCCCATCAGAGTTTGTTATATACACTCCAAACTTCTCTTCACACCAGAATATACCCTCAGCGTGATGTCTGAGAGCTCTGTGTCTCATGTCTGGATATGAACTTTTGGTTTCATCAAACCAATTATGTATTGGTAAATAGTCATCTATTTTTCCTGCCCATTTCTTTTGGGAAGAGATTGCGTGGTGCAAAGGATGCGACATATTATATGCTTTTAGATATAATTAAATGTTGTTTTCTAATATTATATGCAATTAAATATAATCCCCCACTGTAGAAACAGCAGGGGAATGAAAAACTATTTTCTAACACCCTTAAATCTAACTAAATACTGTGTATAGTCTTCTGAGGGCTTATAGAAATATCTATTTCTTTCTATTTTGAGCCTGTTTTTACAAACATTCCCAAATATAGACCTCATAAGATTGTCACAATTGTCTGGTTCCCAAGACACTAATGTTTGTGATTTAGGAAACCATCTGCTGGAATAAACTAATGTTGCGTTCATGTGATGTGGTTTTAAATTTTTAGAAATAAATGCGAACATGGTCATTGTGCATAACCACTCTTTTAGAAGTGAAATCAAGAGAAACTCCTTCAGGTACAGTTATACTCTCTGTTTTCTCAAAAATTGGTGCTTTATCTCCGACAATTCTTTTTGGACCATTCCATTCTCTTATTTTAGTTGTGTGCTTTGCCACTTCTAACAATTTTGTGTAAAAGCCACTAAATGGAGCATTAAAGCTTTCGTGTTGTTCTCTTGCAATTTGTATAGGTGGTTTACCTGTACGAATAAGAGTTTTCATTCTTTTGATGTCCATTGGACTGTAGAAATAATTTTTTCTCATTTTCTAATTGATTTTAGCAATACAACACATGTTTGATGTATCGCGGTAGTTAACAAAAATATAATTTCCTCCAGTGCTTTCATAGATGGTGTGTAAAAATGGTGTCATCTTTTCTATTTTAGATAGAATAGATTCACCTCTTGTTGAAAAGAAAGAACTAATAGTTTCCTCATCCTTAACTCTTCTTACAAAGGTCATAATGAATCTATCTTTGAACTTTTTAATGTGATCATGCATATGCCTGATTGTTACACAATAATCAAGATCAAAGAGAACATTGTGTCTGTCCTCAGAAGTGTTTAGGATGTTTCCATACTTCAACTCCACCTTAGATGCTCTTAGTTCTCTAATCTGTTTGATGAGTGTGGGAGTGTGGTTTTCCCATATCTCAAACTCATCATACCCCTTTGACTTACACCATTCTATATAGTCGTTAATGTCTGGTCCTGCCAAACCAACTATTTTCCTGAGATGTAAATCAGCAAACTGTGAGAATAGGAATTCTCTCACTTGTTTTTTCTGTGTTGCGTCTTTGTAAGACGGTTTTCTTCTTATCATGGTATCAAATTTTAAAATAAAAAAGCCCCCAACATTTCTGCTGAGGGCACACACACCACACGAAAATTACTTTTTACCATACAAACAGCTAACTCTTAGCTCTCTATACCACTCAAACTCTCCTGGTTGTTTATCTGGGTAAACAGTTCTGAACGTAGGTTTTCTGTCATACGCTGGTTCACCTGTGACTCTTTCACCAAGGATGAATGTTCTAACTTTCTTAATGATTTGATCTTTTGTCATATATCATAATTTTTTTGTATCATTTCAGATTTCCAAATTTGGTCTATTCCTTCACCACCACAAACTCTACAAGTTGATCCATCATACATTCCTTCACCAGATCCATTACAATGAACACATAATGGAGGATTGAAATCATCATCATCCTCATCCTCTCCATAATATTCATGCTCTTGATGTTCTGGTCTAGGAAATGTAAGAATTGGCTTATCCTCTTCTAACACTAATTCTTCTGTCTCATCATCTACAAGAACAGATATATACCCGTCAACATTCTCAAATATATCATTAATGTCTTTGAGGGTGATGTCTCTGAATTCATCTGTATGATCTCCTTCATCCCACCAAGCAACACTATTCCTTTCATCTAAATAGAGATGATGGACAACATTGTTTTCATCATTAGATAGCATTAGTTCTATGGGATAACCATTCTCCTTGATAAATTCTTCTTGGTTGTGTGGTAGTTTGTCAAGGATGTACACCTGATTGTCTTTATTAATATACCACATCCCTATTTCTAGGGATTGTGGTACATAATTCTTCCAAATAAGCTGATGTAATTTGTACATATCAAAAGCTTATAAAGTTATCAGGCTGATTCCAAGCTTCCTCAGGATTGAGAAAACATATGTGCAGTTCTACATATCCAGAAGCAACTGTTCTACCAGTGTATGTGACAATATTATTGTCCGTTAAAAACTTAAGCATACCCTGATTTTCAGAATAGTCCTTAACTAGCACCTCATTATAGAATTTGGTGTCTAGTCCTTGGATGTCTGCTGTTGGACATGTGTAAAACTCTCCTGAGAAGGAATCAACCAATTGAATGGCTTTTCTTCCGCTCTGATAGTTTCCTATTGAAACCACTAAATCTGTCCCTTTATAAGGGAACACTGTTTTAGTCTTAACCATGTTGATTAAAATTTAAAGATTAATAATAAGATTAGTATAGCTAATATGGCTGTCAGTCCATACGCTAACATAATCGCTTTGATTAATTTGTCTGATCCAGGGTCTTGATTTGCTGATTTCATCTTATTCTATGTTTATCCCTACAATTTTTACCACCTGTATTAGCAGCTTTATAAGGAGTGAATGAACGACTGCAGCTCACTAACAGAGCTGCAACCGTTAAAATTAATATTAATTTTTTCATTGTTTATTTATTTCTAATTTATGATAGATGCGATTGTTTTCTGCTCCAATGGTGTATGTGTACATTAGAAAAACCCATTTACACTGAGTTTTATTTTCTATTGTAGGGTTTCCAAAGGAATTTATAAAAATTCTTTTATGTATATCATATTGCCATTGAAATTTATGTTCTGAAGGATAATACAAACTAATAGAATTGACAAAATTATCCTTTTTTTCCATATAAACAAGAACATCTGCCTTTTTATTCTTAGGGTGATTGAGAACCAATCCACCTTCCATAAAAACAACATCAGGTGTACATGTAGGACAATTAATGAATTTGTACCCTTTTTTAATAAAATGAGCACTAACATCTTCCATTGTTCCTGGAATAGCACCATCAATTGTTCCGTCAAACATTTGACAGAAAGCTGCTGTGCTAACAACCATTAGCACAACAGCGAAATATAATCTTTTCATAAATATGTATTTATTCGTTGTCTTTAATTAATTCTATTCCCATTTGTCCTGTAGAATCCAAATGAATAGTGGCAACATGTCTACCATAATCACTGATTACAATAGAATCATTCTCTATAATCAATTGATATTCAGCAGGATTTGTCAATGTTTCCCTCATTGATGAGGTGAACAATAAAACAGCTGCCACTATAATAGTGACCACTGTTATGATTAAATATGCTTTTTTCATGTGTGTGTATTTAAATTATTATTAATGAACGCCAGTTTTATATCTTGCACTATTAGGATTTTTCACCCAATTCATTTTTCTCATATGAGCTCTGTCATTTCCAAATTTCTTGGGCATCCAAACACCGCATCCACCACCTCCTGTGTTTATATATCTGGAACAAGAGGAGAACAAAATTAAGATGATTGTTGATAAGATGATTGACTTTTTCATAACTAATTGATTTTAAATGATTTAATTTAAATTTGATTCTGCTATTGCTGGTATTATCACCACCAAATACATAAACCAATAAATGATGGAAATAAACCAAAATGCTCCATGTTGGAATATTTCTCTTGGGATGAAGCTAAAAGCTGTTAATAAACCAGCTGTCCACACCAAAATGAATGGCAGGATGGCAAAGATGAGTGCGATTTTTAATTTCTTTTTCATAAATATGTGTGTTTAAAAATCTCTCCATCTAAACCTAATAGGCAAACTTAGGAGAGAAATAGTTTTCGTATCAGTGTGTTTAATTAGTTGATTTACAATTAGTTACATTCTCAAAGCACAAGTTGTAATAGTTTGGTTCATGAAAGCCTCACATAGTCAAGCTATGCAGCGTATCCCCGATTTAAGAGTATGCTCTCTATTACAACTATGCACTAAGAGAATAAGCTTTTTTGTCTGTTCATAACGCAACTAAAGCTTGTTAAATGTTGCGTGTCCCCACACCAAAGGATGTCATTAGTGTGATTTTCGAGATGTCAGTTATAACAAGAACAGGGATGGAACACTTGCAATCTATTCCATATATTCAAGCCATCTCAATTTACCCCTCTGCATCTCAGATGTGTAATAGATAGTCCTTGCAAACTATATGTTGGCATCTATATCCCCATACTATTACAACTGTCTACCCTTGGGAAGTAGAAATGGTGCATTAATAAAAAAGAGCCCATTACAGGCTCTTAAAATCATCCAAATATGCTATGTGGTGAAGAATCACCAAACAGCTCATCAGCACAACACTCACACACCCATCTAACAGCTGAAGGCTCTTTAGCATCTTTAGAGTTAAATGTAGATATCTTAACTCTTGGATCTCCCCAGCTATCATTCACATCACAACCACAATCATCACATACACATTTGTGCTTAATAGGTGCATCAGGAAGTGTAATCTTTCCTATAACCTTTGGACCTTGTACCATAATATATAAATTTAATTGGTGACAAAATAAAAAGCACAGCTATAATTAGCCGTGCTTTAAAATCTCTTTCACAGTAATGTAGAACTGTCAGGTTAACCTCTATACCTGCATTTGTGTTTCTGTTTCGACCCTCAATTAGGTCATCATCAGCATAGACAATAGTCTATGGACAGAAAAGGCTTGACAACATAATCATCAAGCCTTAAAACAATCGATTAAAGAGAGACTATTTAAAGTCCCACTCTTGTGCATCCTTAACATTAAGAATAACACAACCATTAATAATACTCATATTGTGTGTGTATTTAAAACATTAACAAATAGTATAAGCATTAAGAGGATATTCACTCACCTAATTAACCCACATCCATAGTGTTGGACTGATTAATGCTATATATATGTCAAACTGAATCAATATTTACATTCTATATTTATATATTATATGTATAAGTTGTATGTACACCACCTCTCATTCTCTCTCAATTCATATATAAAGGTGAGTTTTGTTTAACGTAAAGTTTGAAAAACCCGTGTTTTCTTGCATCAACGTTAAACAAAATGGGTTATTATGCCCACCCATGTGCTTATTCACTCCCACCCTTTATATATGGAATAAAGAAAAGGGGCATTAAGCCCCTTTCATTACGCAATCAGATCCTCAAGAGCCACTGCTTTTGGAGCATACTCTTTTGGAGTGATGCTTTTAACAGCAGTGACAATCAGACCACCACCAGGTAAGCTAATGAACGGAATTCCACTCTCACCTTCAAGAATCTCGAAGTTAAGAACGTGTCCTAATTCAATGCTACCATTACGCAGACCGTCTGAAACTTGTTGAGAACAAGTGACAGCAGCAGACTGACCATTCTTCTTCTGAAGAATGACAACCACACGTTTGTCTGTGTCCTTAAAGTTTTTAGGAATGAGAGCAAGACTACCGTCCTTACCAACAAGTTCAAGCACTGTGCCTTGTGATTCTAATGTAGACTCTGTTCTTTCGTAGTTTTGAAACTGTACCATGTTTTTTGATTTTGTGATTTAACAATATGGGGGGTCACTCGACACTCCCAAACTTTCGGTGGGGTTTCAATTGGGATTAGTCTCCCCTCCCATGCATATAATAGGTGGGGGGATGGTAAAGGAATAGTTTTATGTAGGGGGGCTTTTTGTAAAGATGGGGGTTAACAAAAAATTTTTTTGGTAATATCAAATAATTGTTTGTAACTTTGGGGTGGTTGGGTGGGGAAGTGATTATACACTATATGGAATATGATGTATGTGGAGAAAAGTTGTTCATAATATAGCATTGTAGTGAAAAATGGTCTTTATTAAGTTTGGAAGTTGTCCTATCTTTGTTTAAACTATATATGGAAGGTATTATATTAGTACAGAAGTTGAGAAAAAAGGAGAATGATGTGTTTTCCTTAGCTGAAAGGTATTACACTATTCTATCAGCTATTAATGATCTCCATTTGACAGAAAGAGAAATACAGCTCATAGCATTTACAGCTGTTAAGGGGAATATTTCCTATGCTAATATAAGAGAGGAGTTTTGTAACAAGCACAATACATCCTCAGCCACAATAAATAATATTATTTCTAAGCTGAAGAAGATAGGAGTTCTTATTAAGGATGGAACAAAGGTGAAAGTGAATCCTGTCATTATTCTGGATTTTAATAAGAACATTTCTTTGGAAATAAAACTGACACATGGATAAGCCTTTGTCACTTTCTGTCAAAGATTTCCTTATTAGGAAGATGGCTGTTAAGCTTCTTACAAGTGAGAAGACGATAGAAGCAGTGGTCAACCACCAGTTTACATCAGCTAATAATGCTCTTTTAAAACATAACAGTTTAGAGCTTAGTGGGTTTGGAAAGCTCTTGTTTAATACAAAGAAGGCTCGTAAGAAGTTTGAAAAAATGCTTGCTCAAAAGGAAGCTCTTCAAAAACAGCTTGTCAATCCAGAAGTGTCAGAAAAGAGAAAAGAGACAGCTAAGGCTAAGCTCGATTCTCTTGAAATAGCAATAGAGATATTAAAACCAAAAATAGATGCTAGACCTCAGCAAGATTTACGAGGGATGGAGGAACAACTTGATTCCCCCCTCCCATCTGAAAACATTGATTGATTCTACGTACATAGAAAGAATGGCTATTTGCTTACAATGTGAACACCATTCTGACAATGCTAAGGCAAACGGGTATAAATCAAAAAGGCCAGATGCACATTGTACAAATTGTGGATGTACGCTAGCAGCAAAGACAAAATGCCTTTCTTGTGAATGTCCTCTGAAGAAGTGGATGGGAGTGGTGAAGACACAGGAGGAAGAACAGAAGCTTAAAAACGATATAAAATAACAGCCTATGAAAGCAAGATTTGTAAAACTGCCCTTAGATTCATTTATCAAAACACTTGTAGATTTGTATGAGAAAGGAGTGGACTATGTAGATCTTGTAGGAGAATCAGATGTTATGCAGGATTATATAGAAATACATTTTACAGATGAATACATGTGCGCAGAGGCGCAAGATAATTTTGAAAAAGGAAATGATGACAATACATTTTTAGATGAAGATTTAAACCAAATAATATGAACTATCAAACTACACAAGATGCCTTTATGGCTATGGAAAGATTAGCAGCTTTATGTGCCACACCTGGAATTAACGAGGATACACAAAAAATTGCTAATGCTTACATCCAAAACATTCTTAATTCAGTGGTGAAAGACTCCATCACTAAGATGACAGCGAAAGGTGCAGGGCTTGTAGTGGCGTAAATTAAAGAAGATGACAAAGAAACCAAGGTATTACAACCAAGTGTTGAAAATACTTCAACAACTACAACAAGGCTATCCTACATATAATATAGGTAGGCACATTGCAACAGCCCTAGCTGATTATGGAGATTTCTGGGGACTTTCAGATAAGGAATTTCTGTTTGCTCTTAGGAAGTACAAATCCCAGCTTGATATGGATGTTCCCCATTCTGATGATGTTGAGATAGATGACATTATTCAGGAAGCTATGGATCTTGATAACATTCTAAAAGAAGAAGATAATGGCGAGTATTAAGAAAACTACATATATAAATACAGAGCTTGACTGGGCTGAACAACAACTCACATCCTGGAAAGCTTATGTAGATGCTAATCCTCTCCATGAATTAAAAGATAGGATTGAATGGAAACCTACAGCTAAAGGTGGAATGATGCCTATGGTGATTGCTTCCATAGAAGCTCAAGGAAAGTTTATTCAGGAAACCATGAAAAATTACTTAGCTTTGCTTGAGGTGGTGGATAAGCTACGCTCTGCTGAAGAAGCTAAAGTGGAAGTGAGAGGAAAAGGAGAACTGTCATCCATGGCTGAAGATTTTCTTAAAAGCAGAAAATAATGAACATACAGAGCATAGACTACAAAGATTGGTATTTAAACCAAAAGAGAATTCCTGATAAGGATTCTGCAGAATACAAACCATTCTTTAATTTCCATAAAGAACTATGCTTAAATGGAGCTATGATGGGTGATGTTTACATCAACCCATTTTTATATTGGCATCTCAACTTCTGGAACACAGAAGTGGATGTCATGGATGAACGTGGTAGGATTTCTCAGAAATATGCCAATCCCCTGCTTAGAGACAATGAGTGGGTGATAACAAATGAGATTGATAAGGCTCAACAGGAAAAGAAAGGGTTAGTAATATTAGGAATCAGACGTTTGGCTAAGTCTGTAATAGAAAGTTCTTACATAGGATGGGGAGCGACATTTGATGAAAACTCACAGAACATTATTGCTGGACTGAATGCTCCAGATATAAAGCTTATTACAGATAAGATTGATAAAGGACTCAACTTCCTTCCAGAAGCTTGGAGGTGGCAGAGAATAGAGGATAATTGGAAGAATCAGGTGAGTCTTGGTATTAAAACAAAAGGTGGAGAACGTATACCATTCTCTCAAATCCTCATCAGGAACCTTGATGAAGGTAATAACGAGGAGGCCATTGCTGGTACAAAACCTCGTAAATTAATTATAGATGAGATTGGTAAGGGAAACTTTCTTAGAGGTTTCCAAGCAGCTGTACCTGGTTTCACAACACCATATGGTTGGGGATGTTCTCCCATCCTCACAGGAACTGGGGGTGATATGAAGAAATTCATGGATGCTAAGTCTCTCATGTTTGATGTGGACAATTTCAACTTTCTTACATATAATAATGAGAAAGACGAAAAGCGTGTTCACGGACTTTTCATTTCCTATAAATATAGGATGGAAGCCAAAGAACCTTCTACATTAGGAGACTATCTCAACAATCCTGCTCTCAAGGAGATTCCAATGTTAGTGAGCAATGAAGAGAAAGCTCTAAACATCACCAACAACAATCTAGAAAGACTAAAGAAAGCAGGAGACAGAATAGCCTATCTTAAGGAGAAAATGTACTATCCTATAGAAGTGGATGACATTTTCTTAAATGAGGACACAAACATATTTGATATTGAGGCTGCTAAGCGTCAGAAGTTTAGATTGATGCAACAGGAGAAAACAGGTATTCCTGTTGTTCTGTTTAATGATGGAGATAAGATTGCACATGAGTTTACAGACAAACAACCCATCACCAACTTCCCTCTTAAGAACAGTGATTTAAAAGATGCTCCTGTTGTAATATATGAATTTCCTGTAGCTAATCCTCCTTATGGGTTATATGTTGCAGGAGTGGATCCTTACAGACAAGGTAAATCAGCATATAGCTCTTCTTTAGGAGCAGTGTATGTTTATAAACGTATGCATGATATTACAGGTGAAAAGTATCAGGATATGTTTGTAGCTTCTTATGTAGCACGTCCTGATAAGAAGGAAACCTGGGAAGAACAAGCACGCTTGCTCATCAAGTATTATAATGCTCGCACCCTTTGTGAAAATGATGATATTTCGTTTATTGAATACATGAAATCAAAAGGAGATGCACACTATTTGGAAAAGCAACCACAGTGGCTTATGGAAGTGGTACCAAACACCACAGTTAAACGTGAATACGGAGTACATAGATCTTCAGACAAAATCATCGATTATCTTCACAATTGCTTGAAGAAGTATTTGGAAGAGGTGATATATAAGGAGACAGATGAAAACGGTAATGTCATAAGAGAGGTGACAGGTGTGAGCAAAATGTTCGATCCTGTTCTTCTGGAAGAAATAATACAATACAACGATCAAGGAAACTTTGACCGTATTGTAGCAGCAGAACTAGCTATTGCTCAAGCTATGAAAATGGATCCCATATTAGGAAAGGTTGGGGGGTCTGGTGATTCAAGAGTGGCAGCATTGTTTTCAAACAAATCAAAACCCAGATTATTTTCAGAATCAAGAGGTTTATTTAATACAAAGAAACATAAATTGTTCTCATAATGGCAATTATTAGGTATACAAAAGATGCAACGATACGTTATGCGTATCTAAATATATTTCCTGACCAGTTTAAAACTGAAAAGGAGAAGAAAGATGAAAGTTGGATAAAGAATACAATGGACTACTTTGCAAACAAGGCTTATGCTGAGTATGTAAAGAATAGGGACACATTTGTTAAAAACTACGATCTTGTAAAAGGAATTCTTCGTATGGAGGATTTCTATCAAGAACCTGAAGTGAGAAGTTTCACAGACATGCTCACATCAAATCTAGAACTTCCTGCTTATGTAAAACATTATTCCATCATCACCACTCCTATTAATAACCTTGTTGGTGAAATCACCAAAAGACCAGACACCTATCGTGTTAAAGCTTTTGATGATGACAGCAAATCAGAAGAATTAGAATTCAAAACTGGTATTCTTCAAGAATATGTCACTTCACAAGCTAGAAAAAAGATAATGGAACAGCTTGCTATGGAGGGAATGGGTGAAGAAGGTGGCGAAGAGGTTCCTGAGGAGCAGATAGAACAAATGACAATGCAACAGATACAGGATGAACTAGATTCATACACATCTGTAGCTGAGAAATGGGCAAACCATATTCTTACATGTCAGAAGATGGAATTCAATATGAAAGAAAAGAGCGAGGATGCTTTTAGAGACTTGCTTATTTCTGGAAGAGAGTTCTACCATATATATGAGGACAACTCTAAGCTTGGATTTAATATAGAGGTGGCCAATCCTAAAAACACGTGGTTCCTCACTACACCTGATAAGAAATATACATCTGATACCACTGGTAGGGCTCAGGGAGCATATGCTGCTGGTACGGTGCAAGTGATGGAGCTTTCTGAAATAATAGAATCTATTCCAGATATCACAAAAGAAGAAATAGATCACTTAAGATCTTCTCTCCAGGATTATGGATTAATTAACGTAAGAGAATCCAACCTAGGAAACCCTAACGTTTCTCCAGGTATTGATTCTGTAACATACGACACTTATGACCCACTTGTACTTCAAACAAGGATGATTGTTGAAAGTGAGATGAAGGATAATAATGACGGCCTTAAAGATTTCCTTGGTCTCACTTCCAACGTGTCATCATTTGGATACAAGTATGTTGTTGTGAGAGCTTATTGGCTTTCTAAAAAGAAAATAGGAAAGCTTATTTATTTAGATGAGCTTGGTAATGAACAATCCACACTGGTAGACGAGAATTACAAATCTGGAACTATTCCTACACAACAGTCTTTGGAATGGGGATGGATTAATGAGTGGTACCAAGGAACTAAGATTGGACCTGACATCTATCACATAAAACCATATAGACTTTTAAACTATTGTCCTATTATAGGATTGACACACGAGATTAAAAACACAGAGACAAGAAGTTTGGTGGATATGATGAAACCTTTCCAGGTGTTGTATAATGTCTGTATGAACCAGCTTTACAAGCTTCTTGAGAAAGAGGTGGGTAAGGTGTATCTGACATCTATTAGACACGTACCTATTCCTAAAGATGGTGATGCTCAGGATGCTCTTGATGTTTGGGAAATGGAAGCAAGGAATAGAGGGGTGGTGTTTATTGATGACTCCCCAGAAAACCTCAAATCTCCATCCTCTTTCAACCAGTTTAGAGATATTGATCTTACACGTACACAGGAGATACAATCTCGTTATCAATTAGCAATGCAATTGAAAAATGAGTGTTGGGAGTTGATTGGTATTACAAGACAAAGGGTGGGAAGTGTAATGGCTTCAGAATCAGCCACTGCTACAAACACAGCAATGCAACAATCATATGCTCAAACAGAACCTTTGTTTGTAGCACATGAATATATTATGGGTCAGCTCTATCAAGCTATTCTAGATGCTGCCCTGTATGTAGAAAGTCAAAAGCCCCAGTCTACACTATCTTATATCACTTCTGAAGGAGAATCAGCCTTTGTTCAGGTGAACGGTACAGATTTAAAATTCCGTGATTTAAAAGTGTTCCCAACTAACAGACCTGAGGATAACCAAATGTTCCAAGAAATTAGACAATTGGCACAACCTCTTCTTCAAAATGGTGGCTCTATATATGATGTTATTGAATTGTATAGCACTAAGTCTGTAAGAGAAATGAAGAAGAAATTCAAAGATCTCAAAGAAAGACAAGAGCAAATGCAAGATCAACAAATGCAATTGCAACAGCAACAACAGCAACAACAAGCTGAACAAGCACAAGCTCAATTACAACTTCAGCAACAACAGCATGAGGAGAAGATTGCAAATGATAACTATCAAAGAGAACTTGATAGGCTTTCCAAAGAGAAGATTGCCATCATACAGGCTACAGGGTTTGGTAACGTAGAATCTGAAGATGTTAACCAAAACGCTATTCCTGATGTATTGGAAATGAGCAAGATAGCTAATGAAGAGTCAAAAGCTACAAAAGAATATCAAACAAAACTTGCAGAAATAAACAGTAAGAACAAACAAGCTTCTGATAAAATAGCTCTTGAAAGAGAAAAGCTTCAAGTGGCTAGAGAGAACCAAGCTAACGATCTTGCTATCGCTAAGGAGAATGCTAAAGGAAGAAACAAAAAACCTGCTAAATAATGCTAGATAGTAACATCCTCATAAGTACAATTGAATGGATAGGGGAAAAGTGGAACAATTACCTTTCCCCAGTGTCTATATTAAGGTGTTATGAAGGAGGTGTGTTATTAAGACTTGGTAAGTACAAAAGAGATCTAAAAGAAGGACTTAATTTCAAAATCCCTCTGATTGATGAGATTCACACATGCGTGAAGACAATAGATACATTTCCTCTTTCTCCAATAGACATTACAACAATAGATGGTAAACAGGTGAGTGTGGAACCTATTGTAATGTTTGATATACACGATCCTAAGAAATACCTAATAGACACCAATGATGCTGCTGGAAACATAAGAGATGTTTCACGTGGAACAATTGCAGACTATCTCACTGACTGCTCATGGGAAGAAATTAAAGAAAAGAAAACTCTAACAGCTATAAAGAATGCTATCAAAAAAGAATGTGAACCTTTAGGTATAACAGTGTATAAAGTGTTCTTTGCTAGAATTGTGACAACAAAAGTGTATACAGTGTTCAAAGAGTAAACGTTTTTAGTTAGAGTAAAAAATATTAATGCTATATTATCCGCAAAAATCAACTCTAACATGCATTTCTTCTTTGTAGATAATTAATAGTGACTTAGTTTTACATTGAAAACCAGATAAATAAACTACATATGGCCGAAAATTTGGACATGTCCCAATCATTTGGGAACTTTAGCATTGAGAACACTATGGAGATGGGAGCTGGTAGTGCAGAACTTTTAAATGATCTGTTAGCTCCTGAAACTTCAACAAGCAGTCCTGATGAAATAAAAGACATCAAGGATGATCCTTCCCCAGCACAATCTTCCAAAAAAGAATCTTCTGAAGAAAAGAAACCTGCTCCTGAAAAAGAGGAGGATAAGTCTTTGGAAAAGTTTCTTCTTTCTGATACAGAAGAGGAAGAAGATGAAGAAGAACCTGCTGTTCCAGAAAAAACTGCTAAAAGTAAAGCTCCTGAAGCTGCTTCTGAAGAAGAGGCTTCTGAGCAAGAAGATGGTGAGCAAGAAGTTTCACAGTTTGGTGCTCTTGCAAAAGACCTTCTTAAACTAGGTGTATTCTCAACAGATGAGGATGAGGATGAAGAAGAAATTCAAACACCTGAACAATTCCTAGAAAGATTCCAAAAAGAAAAACAAAAGGGTGCAATTGAAGTAGTAAACAACTTCATTGGACAATTTGGAGAAGACTACAAAAGAGCATTTGATGCTATTTTTGTAAAAGGTGTTGATCCAAAAGAGTATTTCGGTACATATAATAGTATAGTGAATTTCTCTGAAATGGATCTTTCTGAAGAATCCAATCAAGTGAGAGTGATTAAACAAGCTCTTGCAGATCAAGGGTTTGAACCAGAAGATATAGACACAGAGGTTGAGCGTCTTAAAAACTATGGTGATTTAGAAACAGTGGCTACAAAACACCACAAGGTGTTGGTTAAAAAGGAAGCTGCTAAATTACAAGACCTCGAACAAAAGTCTCAAAGAGAATTACAACAAAGACAAGCTATCAAAGAAGAATACATTAGCAATGTACAAAACGTTCTTCAGGAGAAGCTTAAAACAAAAGAGTTTGACGGTATTCCCATCAACCCCAAACTAGCAAACGAACTACAAGATTTCTTACTAGTGGATAGATATAGAACAGCTTCTGGTGAAACAATCACAGAATTTGATCGCTCTATCCTGGAGTTGAAGAGACCAGAAAACCATGAAAAAAAGGTGAAGGTTGGACTTCTTCTCAAGATCCTTGAAAAAGATCCCACCCTTTCTACAATTCAAAAGACAGGTATAAGTAAGAAATCCAATCAGTTATTTGGAGAGGTGGCAAGACAGGTGACAAAAGCTAAAGGCACATCATCATCTTCTTCTCCTTCCAAATCCAATTCATGGTTTCTTTAATCTCTAACAAAATAAAAAGGTAACAAAATGGCAATTCAAACAATCCCAGGTCTTACTGGTTTTACGTATGCTCGTGTTGCTTCTATGGATAAGCGTGCTGTAGGTAAGCTTACAGATGCCAATCACTTAGAAAGCTTTCACAGCACCGAACCTGCTGATTATGATAAAAAGATCATCAGCTTGTACACACAGTCTAGCTTATACAGCAATGACTTCTTAGACATGATTAACAAAAGCACTCCTTATTACATTGATAATAACAGTGATGCTTGGAAATGGGATGTACAAGTTCCGTACAAATTCCCCAAAATCATCAATGTTCCTGACAGCACATTGAATTTACAAAAGCCTGGTATCGATGGTCAAGAGTTTTCTCTTGTTCTTGATACTAATGAGTTCTCTAAGAACGCTATTGTTTCTGTAGGTTCTCGTCAATATGGTCCTCGTTTCTACGTTATTAAGGATCCCGTTCCTTATAACATGGGATACTTGTACTCTTTCACTCTAGTTTCTGATAATCCTACAGTGGATTTCGTAACTTCTACCTTCTTACAAGTGGGTATTGAACTGGAACTGGTTGATGCTGCAATTGGTGAATTCGATCAAGACTTATTAGGTCTTCCTCGTTTGGGTGAAAAAATCACTATGTTTGAATCTCTTGGTTCTGCATATGGTTTCGAACACAAAATCACTGAGTGGGCTGATGACAAAATGATGAGAGATGCTTCTGGTAAACCTCTTGACATTCTGGTATATGCTCCTCAACGTAGAAATCAGCTTCCTTTAACTCGTAATGATGTTAAATGGGAACCGTTTATTGAGTTCTGGATGCGTAAGTCTATGCTTGAGTTGAAAGTTAAGCGTATGATTTGGAGCAAGCCTGGTACAGTTAAAACAAATGGCTCTAAGCAAGAATTGAAGCGTACTTCTGCTGGTGTATATCACAGAATGCGTAACAATGGTAACTTGGTACAATACAATCGTGGTGAGTTTTCTGCAAACCTGATTCGTTCTGTGTTTGGTGATCTGTTCTACCGCAGGGTGGATGTTAAAGATCGTAGAGTGAAAATGTACACTAACGAAGCTGGATTTGATGTATTCCAACAAGCTCTGAAAGCTGACGCTCTGAACAGTGGTCTTACTTTCATGGCTGATAGCGGAAATCGTTACTTACAAGGAGAAGGTCAACACATCACTTATAACTTTGCTTTCGATGCAATGGTTACTCGTGAAACTGGTCGTGTTGAACTGATTCACCTGAAAGAACTTGATCTTCCTCAATCTAATCTGGAATTCGGTCAGAACAAGAAATCTACACCTGTATTCATGGTATTTGATGTTAGTCCAATGAGCGATGGTTCTTTGGTTAACAACATCCGTGAGGTGCGTATGAAGGGTGCTCCTTCTATGACTTGGGGATATATTGATGGAACTCGTCACCACTTAGGATTTGCTAAGTCTCAAGGTATGAGCTCTGCAAACAAATTCCCTGGTTATGAAATCTGGATGAAAGACCGTTGTGATGTATTCATTGAAGATCTGTCTCGTACAGTATTGATTGAAGAAATCCCACAATTCTAATAACCCTCCTAGGGATCTTTCCTAGGACTAATACCGAGAGGAGATTGCCCCCCACTTCAGAGTGGGGGAGCTCTTCTCAAAACAGAGGTTGAGTGTTGGGGTGTCCCCAGCAGCCATGATCTTCGATGATCATTCCTCTGCCAAATAAAAACCACAAAAACTACAAGTATGGGCAAGATTGGAAAAATTTCCACTATTAAGAAAGAGTATAATAACTCTCAACTTCAGACAATGCAAGGTGGTCTTTCTACAAGAGGACTAACAAGAATTCCTGGTACAGGTGTTTTTAAATATCCTTACAAGGAACTTGATGGAACCTATAGAACAGGGCTTGATCCACATGCATCTTACATTCGCAGAATCTCTGATCCTACAGAAAAAGAATTGGAAATTGAGCGTGTAACAGCTCTTAGAGAAAAACTTGAGAATGCTCTTGGAGGTCTTGATCTTGGTCCTCGTTCTAAATTCTGGAACTATGGACTCTCCACTTCTACAGAAGACACACTGCATGTGCAAGCTGTAAAACTGTTAGATGGAGACAATTTCTTTGATCTCAATGTTCCTCTCCAGGAATTAGCTTTTGCTTGGTTGCGTGTTCACCCAACAATTGCAAGTTCCTACCAAGCTTGGGAGCGTGGTGAATTTGCTGCTGACACACAATTTTATGTTGTGGATGATGAGATTGAGAACGCAGTGGTGTTCAAGAAGAAACAACTTATCAATAAAGCAATTGTTAAGTTTGACAGTATGACTCCTGAGAAAAAGAGAAAAGTGGCTAGATTGTTAGGACTTCCTGTAACAGATGATACAAAAGAAGAAGTGGTGTACAACTTAGTAGATAATGTCTTAAAGCAAACAGAGTTTAAGAATGGTAAATACCAAGGACTCAATCCTGTAGAGGTGTTTACAAGGTTTGCAGATATGAAAGACAACTTGCTCCATATTAAGGATCTTGTTAAACAAGCTCTGACACACTCCATATACAGACTGAAACCAAACGGTAAGGTGTATGAAGGAGAATTTGAAGTGTCAAAAGATGAAGAAGATTTGGTGAAGTTCTTAGCGGATGATGACAATCAAGATGAACTGATCACCCTTGAACAAAAATTAAAAACTAAGAAACTCGCTGCTGTATGATACCTGTAGATAGTTTATTATATAAGATTGACCAAAGGCTAAATAAACTATCTACTAATGATCATCAACAGATTAATTTAGAAGATAAGATTTTAGCTTTGAACGAAGCTCAGATAAAACTTATCAAACAAAAGGTTGATGGTTTTAGCACAGTGAGTGGTCTGGGACTGGATGCTTTCAAGAAGCGTTATGAGGATCTACAATCGTTAGTTGTAACATACAATGATGGTGTTCTACCCTTAACGCAAGCAGATCCATTATTAAACAGATGGTCAGCTAACATACATGCACTCAATCCAAAGTATATGTTCTATGTTGATAGTTATGTACTAGCGGATAAAGGAAAATGTAAGAATAGACAAATATGGATAAATAGAGATTTGTCAAAACATGGTGATACGTCTATTCTCTTAAATAATGTTCATTACAAACCTTCCTTTGAGTATCAAGAAACGTTCAACTGGATTTCGTCTGATTCAATAAGTGTATTTACAGATGGAACGTTTACACCAAGTAATATATACATATCTTATATGAGATATCCAGTGTATATAGATAAAGAGGGATATATCAAGTTTGATGGTACTCCTTCTGCAGATGTAGATTGTGAACTAGAGACTTACCTGGAGGATGAACTCTTAGATTTAACAGTTCAAAACCTAGCAATGTACACAGAAAATCAATTTGCTGTACAAAGTTCACAAGTAAGAATTCAAACAAACGAATAGTTTTTTTCACCTTTAAATAAAACAAAATGGCTGATTTTTCATTAACTACGCTCTTCGTAGTTCCAGTAGGTCAAACATCGTTTCCTAGCTCTGGTTCTACGCAAGACCTTACAGCTGGCCAAGTTGGTATTTTCTCCAACAATTACGCAGCTACCCTCACTCCTGGTAACTTCCCTTATTTCTACATTGCTCAAGGTAGAACAAACACCTATTTGCAAGGCTCTAAGCGTTCAGACAAAATTGCTGGATGTGCTCAAGGTGGTTCTTGTAGATCAAATGTTACTGAGTGGTATAAGGTGAGAGGTTGTGCTACCGCAACTAATCAAATTAGTGACATCACTGATTTCAACGTGAAATGTGGTGATGTTGTTACATTGACTGTTCGTGCACACTCTTCTTACATTGACACTCTGTATTTCAATGGTTTGACACGTTCTGTAACTGTTCAAGCTCCTTGTTGCGATTGTGGTGGTGATCCTTGTGAAACTGTTAATGTTGATGCTCTGATTGACCAATTCATCACTAAATTAGAAGCTACAGCTCCTGATTTCTTAGGTGGTGATACTACTGGTACAAATCCTGACAACATCACTTTAAGCACTTTCTTCACTTTCACTAATGTTGGTGGTACTATTCTTCGTATTGAAGGTAAGCCTCTGACTAAATATGGTCAACCTTGTGATGTTGCAGCGTTCCCTTATGAGTATGACAGACTGTGGTTCCGCACATTCATCTATTCTGGTCCTGCTACCACTGCTGACTTTATTGTTGCAGACAATTGTAACATTGTAGCTACATCTACAATCACTCAAACTTCTAACTATCCTACAGGTACTTCTGATGAAATCATCCAACTTGAGAAGAACTACTATTCTTACCAAGCTGGTTACTTGAAACATCTGTACAGAATGGTAGGATATAATGGAAACTTTGAGAGCTGGGTGAGCGATGGTACAACTTATGATACATATTATATCAAGTTCAATGCCTACGATAAATCTGGTTACCAATGGGGTGATTATATCGAGCAAGATGCTATGGTTATCATCGCTGTTCCTCAAGGAACTCCTTCAACAAACCTTTCTAATGCATTAGAAGATGCTCTTGGAGAGATTGAGTTTGATAACACTTGTATCACTACTACCACTTCTACTACCATTGCTCCTACAACCACTTCTACTACTACTGTTCCAGCATAACATAGAAGAAAATAAGATCATACAACCTGTGCCAGAGGGTCAGAGAGGATAATTCTCAAAGTCCTCTGGCACATTTATTTAGAATAACATGGCAGAATTAAGACTAGATATAGCAGTGATTCCTACGTATAATTCTCAAACGTTGGGAATTGCTGACACATCAACATATCCCTCTCCTTCATCTATCTCTGCTCCTTCAATTGAATTTAATGTTCCTTCTTTTGGGAAGGTGGTGTTACCATTTAATGCTAACAGCTTCAACTTGTTTAATTCCACATCGTTAGGAATTACACAAGTGGGTGATACATTATTGCCTCTTCCAGATGGTGTATATTACATTAAATATACAATATCTCCTGCATATAAGAACTTTGTTGAGAAAACAATCATGCGTGTTGATGCTCTCCAGGAGAAGTTTGATAGTGCATTTATGAAACTAGATATGATGGAATGTGATAGGGCAATTAGAACACAACAGAAGGTGCAATTAAACAGTGTGTATTTCTTTATACAAGGAGCTATAGCTGCTGCAAATAATTGTGCTGTTGATGAGGCTAACAAACTTTATAAGCAAGCTAACAAAATGCTTGATAACTTTGTTAGAAATGGATGTCAGTGTTCTGGCACAAACTACGTAACCAACTTTTACTAATATGGCTAAGTGTACCAAATGTGGAGCTAATTTTGGCTGTGGATGTCAATTAATTAATGGACTGTGTGCAGCATGCCATGCTGCTGCTCAAAAAGGAACAAAAAGATTTAGAAATGCTATCACCAAGGCTTATCAACTGTGTAGATTGTTCTGACATTTGTGTTGTAATCTCAGAAATAGATTGCAAAATAGCACAGATGGCAAAGGATCTGTATAACAACACCATCTATTCTCTCAACAGGAATATAGATGGAGGTGTTATAAATGATCTTTTAAACTACAAAAGAATCCTACAATACAGAATTTGTAATATAGAATATGGTGGTAGAAACTTTTCTGATGAACAAATCATCAGCAGGATTAAATTGTTAATACATAAATAAAATATAAAAATGAGTTGCTCAAATTGTTATAATGGATGTCCTCAGATAACCTCTGATCAATGTGTCAAATATACAGGAATAGATGTTCCTGTTCTTGGTATAAAGAATGGAGATAGTCTTTCCTATGTAGAACAAGCCATCATCACCTTTCTAACATCCACATTGGATGGTACAGGGGTGAAACCTAAAATAGAAAAATCCATAATATGTGATGTAGTGAAGAAATATCTTCCTACATGTGGTGATCTTACAGTGGTGGACTTTATAAAATCTCTTGTTCAGGTGGTTTGTGAGTTAAAGACACTTGTTGATGGGACTATTACAGACATCACCACTATAAATAACTTTATAACATCTCTTGAAGCTGATTATAATATAAACACTTGTTTGACTGTCACAACACCAGGTTTAACTCCTACATCTGGAACACATGCTATATTACAAGCTGTCATTGCTAGACTTTGTACGTTTATCAATATAGATGCGGATCTTACATATGTTAGACGTGATGAAATTGACGTTATTATTCAGAGCTATCTATCATCACTTCCTGCGGCAACAAAGTTTTATACAAGAATGGTTCCTTATGTAGCAGTTCCATTTTTCCCCACTCCCGCAATTTTAGGAAAATTCAATAATGGTGTTGGTCAAGATGAATGGGAAAAAATTTATTTTTGTAATGGTAGCAATCTCACTCCTGATTTACGTGGTAGAGTTCCTGTAGGTGTAACAGATGGCACTATGGGAGGAGGTCCTCTCCCTGCCCAAACCGATCCTACCTTTAGTACGTTTAATCCTACATATGCACAAAACCTTCCTGTTGGAAATAATAGTTTTACATTAGGTGTTAATGAAATTCCAGAACACGATCATCCTGGAAGTACAATAGTTATAGATCAAGATCCCCATAGACATAATTATACTACGGGAAGTAATGATGTTGATGGTTGGCAAGGTGATAGTGATGTCGATGACTTTGGTCCAATAACTGCACAGACAGATAGTGCTACAGTCACATTACGTCCAACATTAACAATAGCTAGACAAGGAGGAAGTCAACCTCACCCTAACATCCAACCTGGTTTAGGTTGTTATTACATAATGTACATTCCATAATATATTAAACTTATATAAATGTCTTGTTATCCCAATAATTCCTGCAATAGAAATGTCCTGAAAAGCTGTAGTAACACAGATGTTGTTGTCTATACAGGAGAAAATCTCACATGTACAGGAGTAGAATATGGTGATAGTTTAACCACTGTTCTTCAAAAGTTTGATGAGAAATATTGCGAAATATTAAACATTATAGAAAACTGTAACACCACCACAACTACCACCACAACCATCGATGTACCAGTTGTGCCACCAGTTCAAGTGTGTACAAGTCCTTTTGCAAAGATTTTAGAGTCTCTTGGAGAATACACACCAACTACAACAACAACTACCACTCTTACTCCTAATTTAATAAGACTCACTCCTGCAAATTCAGACGGGTTCTTTGGTTTAACTATGGAAAGAATTTCTGGTGTAAATCCTGACAATCTTATTTTTTCAATGCAAATTGATGCGTACATGACATCAAATTGCACAGGCGGTAGTGGTAGTTATTCGTTCAATCCTTCTTTGGATGCAGGAGAATCTTTTGATTTTGATGGTGTTATGCCAGAAAATCCAGCATTTGTTACTGCAAAAATAGTAAGTTTAACAGTGAATGGAATAGCTTCGGTTACAACATCTCCTCAAACAATCACTATTAATGGAACAAATTATATTATAGAAGGATTTAATACATGTACAACTCTTTAACAAACAATTAGTAAAAATAAAAATATGAGTGTTCCTACTGTAACCCAGTTACTACAAGTTTTAGAAAGAGGAGAAGTTTCTCCACAATGTGATTGTTGTCCTTGTTCAAACATATATGTATTTGCAAGTGTTGAAACAGCTATTACGTTAATAGAAGCCCTCAACTGGAACTCTAATCAAAATGATTGTACAACAAGAAGTTACACTACAAGTTGTTGTACAGAAAACTGTTTAGATAAGATAGAAGAACTTTACAGTGTTGATGTAACAAACATGATTTTAGATAAAGGGGTGTACGAATATTCCTTATTAGGAAAAAGATCAACTCTTTGTGATATATATGACTATTTAAAAGAAAACAATGTTCCTGAAGGAGATGCTGTTACATTTATTGAAACTGTGTTAGATAATGGGATTGTTTTCCAATGCTATGAAGATAATCAACTATTAAGTAACGTAAACACTTATTTACAGTGGGCTGAAGCAAGGGATATTATTAATTGTACCAATCCTAATCCATGTAATTGTCTTCCTCCAGAACAATGTTGTTTGTCTGTAATTGGAAGTGTATCCACTTACCTACTATACAATACAGCTATTACTCCTGAGCCTTGATAAAAAACAAAAACTAATTTAATGTCCTGTCATTCAAATAAAATAGTTCGTGTAACATATCCAAAGAATTGCTGTCCAGAAGTGGATGATTCTCAACAACTTACGTATTCTGGACCAGCCCTACCATGCATTGATGTACAAACAAACCAAACATTCAATGATGCTGTAAAAGAATTAGACACTTTGCTTTGCAATGCTATTCAGGAACTTTTTGAATGTAAACAGATTTGTTTATCGTTTTCTGGCGAAGCTTTCACTTTAAGTTTAACAATTCAATCAACAGGTGTAGTTAATGGAAAACCTGCTTATGAAAATATTCCTGTTGGTGAAGATGGTGGTGAAATCAGTGTTAAATGGTCAAACACAAATAATAAATGGGAGTTTTATATTAATGACGAATTTGGATATACACTTGATAGTGATTGTTATTTTCCTATTTCAGATGTAAATGAGTGGGTGTGTGCAGGTGATGCAGAGTTTTGTCTTAAAACCACTGGAGTTTCCACTTATGAAGGTGTTTGTACCACCACAACCACCACTGCTGTTCCTTTATGTTTGACAATAAAAGATCTTACTGAAGTGGTTGGTATTCAAAATACATACTACAACTGCGCACCTACAAGTACGCCAATAGTAAACGGTCAACCATCTTATGAATACACCACTGATTTTGGACCATTGGTAATTTTTTGGAATAGTGATAACGAAAGATGGGAAGCTAGAACATCTGTGTCATCACCAACTTTATATGCTTATTTAAACCTACCATACACTCCACCAAACATTCCAGTTCCTGATGGGCTATACGTAACTAGTGTTTTACCAGAAGCAGAAGGATGGGTTATACCAAGTGAAGCAATTAATCAAGTTATATATTCAACAAAATTAGGAAATTGTTGTGGTTGTTTCTTTATACAATACCCAACTACCAACAGTTATTCAGGAACATACATTAATTGTAATGGTGATGAGATGGAATGGCAAATACCTGAAATTGTTGAGAGTGTTTCTGGTAGAGGTATTTGTACATCAAGTCCCCAAACAGTTACATGGAGTGGTACACCAAATGGATTTTCGTATATTCCTGGAGATGAGTCTTGTGTGTGCCAACCCACTTCTTTCGGTGATTTTTGTACTTGTGTTCTATGTATTGAGTTTCCAGGATCAGAAGGAATTACAGGTCCACTTTTTTACAATGCTACACAAAATGGTATTATAAATGAAATTCCTTGGTTTGCGTTTGCAACATCTTCTTGTATTAAATATAACAATGCCCTTTTTAGATGGGAAATATATACAGATTGTAACAACCCTGGTTCATTATATGCATATTTAACAAATAGTGGTTATCTACTACCTTTAGGTGGTGAATGGGTTTGTGCTCCTGAAGTAAATTGTCAATTTACTTTTGGATTACCAACAGCAATAACAATAGGAGCATGTCAAATTACTACCACCACCACCACTACACTACCTTAATGTTAATTGTTAATAAAATCAAAAAATCATGACAGTATTAATTCAACTTACAACAGCAGGATCTGATACAGGACCTTTTAACCTATATTCAAATCTTGACTCCTTTGGAACACCGTTTGAAATAGGTGTAGCAAAAGTGGATCTTTTGTCAGGATATTTAAGTACACTTGTTCCTGATGGTACAACAACAATCAGGGTTTGTTCTGCCTCTATTTATTGTGCAAACTGTGTAGATATAACAATTGAACCCCTACCAACTACCACAACTACATCAAGTACATCTACTAGCACTACAACATCTACAACCACTTCTGGTCCATTACCATTAGATTTTGATGCTATTTTTAACTGTGATTCATACCCTTCATCAATCAGTATCTCAATAACTAATATTACTGGAGGGACACCTCCTTATTCTGTAGGAACAACGTATTTCCCATCAGAAGCTGCTGCTTTAGCTAACGCATCTTGGACTCTTGGTATTTCTATTTCATACACCATTCCTCCCACCAATGGTACATACTGGATGGTCATTAAAGATGATGTAGGTACAATTGTTGCAAAGGATGTAACAACAACATGCTCTTAAAACTTCCTGTTTTGTTGGTTTTACAGGATATGTTCTCCCCAAATATTTCTATATTTGGGGTTTTTTAATTAAGTTGGTTAGTGTAACTAACCAGCTCAGTTAAAATAATTTGGTAAATATGGAATTAAATTCTAACTTTACTGTAATTTTAACCAAACCTCGCCTTATGCAGGATCAAAATTCCTTGTTATATCAGCTGGAACAAATGCTCCACTGGAAGAAAAGTAGAAGTTTCTACGCTAAAAAACTAAATATTACAGAGGATGAGATTGATGAGTTGATGAGAGAACTGAGAAAGAAAGACACTGTAAGAAATGACGCTGAAACAGCAGCATACATTGGAGCTCTTGAGGAACATTTAATAGAGGTGAATAATGAAAAGGGCACATTAAAAAGCACAATAGAATCTACCTTTGAGCCAAAATCTGATATAGAGCTGGCTGAATTACACAAGATAGATCTCAATAAATACAAGATATCAAACTACTGGTCTAAGCTGAAAAGCAATGGTAAGTTTACATCTTCTGTATTTGCCACTCTTAAAAAACCTACAGATTACACTGCTGAAGACTTTGCTAAGTTTTTGGAGAACTATGTTCCTAAGGAGGTAAAAGTTAGACCTATTGATTATGAAGAACTTGAATATTATGATGTAGATGATGTAGATATTGAGGTTTCTATCTCTGACTTCCATTTGGCAAAAAAGACCTTAGAAGGAGAAACTATAGAGGAGAAGAAAGAACAATACATGAGTGTCCTTACTGATCTTGTAGAGAAGGTGAGAAACTCTTATGACATAAACAAGATAGTTTTCCCTATCTCTAATGACTTCTTTCATACAGATAACTACCAGAATAGTACAACAAATGGCACTCCTCAGGATGTACTAGTGGGATATGATAATGAGTATGAGGAGGGGTTTGACCTACTGGTTCAAGCCATAACCTATTTGCAGGAAGTTGCTGGAACTGTGGAAGTTATATTGGTTCAAGGGAACCATGATCGCACTAAGTCATTTTATCTAGCACATGCCCTTGAAATCTTCTTCAGGGATAATGAAAAGGTATTTTTTGAAAGAGATCATTCTACTGTAAAGTCTACAATACTTGGTAACACCTTTATAGGATACCATCACGGAAACTGCAAAATAGATGAATTACCTCTGCTGTTTGCTACAGGAGATACTGCTGCAGGTTTTGGACTAGCTACATACAGAGAAATCCATACAGGTGACAAACATCACTATATGGCGAAAGAAATAAAAGGTGTTAGAATACAACAGATGCCTTCTCTCTCTGGAACAGATAGATGGCATGCTGACAACAACTATGTAAATAATATTAGAGCTGGACTCGTTCTAATCTATGATCCTGAGAAAGGTAAGATTGGAGAATTCGAAAGTAGAATATAATCATGGCAACATTAAGAAAATTAGTATCAGATGTTCGTGGGATGCACAAGTTGCTTTCTACAGATTCTCTTATTACAGATAGAGTGATTGCTTCTGAGATTAGAAACAATGCTCTTCTTCTTATTAAGAGAGAAACTAACCTTAGAAAGCTTTGGTCTACATCCACAATTTTTACCACCATTCCTTGTTTAGAAATGGTGGAAGTTCCTATTTCTGAATGTTGCGATTATGTTGATCCTTGTAGTGTAGCTAGAAGTAAGTTTAAACTTCCTCGCATTTCAGAAGGAAACTATCAATATGTCATCCAGGGAGTTTATTCTATAAACGCTATGGGTGGCACAGGTAAGAAACTAAAAGAAATCACAATCAACAGATACACCAACTTGTTAAAACTTCCTATAATAAAGAAAGAAGATTATTATTGGATAATTAATGACTATTTATACATCAGCAATCCTCTTATTGAAAAAATAAGAATATCTGCTTTATTTGAGGATGAAGTTCCTAATGAGATAATGTATCCTGAATGTGGTTGTAATAACACTGTTCCTCTAGAGGAGCTTTGTAAAAACCCACTAGACAAACAATTCTCTCTCCCAGGATATTTAGAAAAACAAGCATTAGAACTCACTTCTCAAAAGCTCTTAGGAACCTATTTCCAAGTGAAGACAGATTTAACGGATGATGGTGTAGATGGTCAAGCACCAAATGTCCCAGCTGGAAAATGAGAACCAAGATAGATTGGAGAAGCTCAAGCAAAGAAAATTACAACGATTTCTGTAGCAAACATCCCTCTGTCAAATTAACATTTGATGAGTGGAAAAACATCATCTACATATTTATGGACTCATTCAAGGAATACATCCTTGAAACTGGTGAGAGAGCAAAGCTTCCTTTTGGGTTTGGTGAGTTTTCAATAAACAAGAAGAAGAGAAGAAAGATAAAGGGTGTGGATGGTAAGGAGTTTGTCAATCTTCCTATAGACTGGCAAAAGACAAAAGAAAAAGGAAAAAGGATATATAATTTCAACTATCACACAGAAGGGTATTTCTTTGGATGGATTTGGTTCAAATCAACCACTAGATTTAGAAATTCAGATATTTGGTATTTCAAACCTTCAAGAACCACTTCCAGACTTCTATCGCACTATCTAAAGGTATCTGATAAATATCAGCACATTTATAACACCTGGAAAACTTAAAAGATGTCCTACTACTATAAATATAATTTTACATCTCCTGAGATTGTCTATTCCACTGTAAAGGAAGAGCTTAAGAGCTATTTTGATACAGGGGCTGTAGATGATATGATGTTTCCCACCTATCTTGATAAGTGCTTGAGAAAGTTGGGCAGAGCAACTTATGTCATTTCTGAGGAACTTCTTCAAATAGAAGACTTCCAAGCAAGACTCCCAGATAACTTCTTTGCTGTTAGAGAGGCTTGGTTGTGTACAGATGTAACAGGATTTCCCTATCAAACAGCTAATTCTTTCTATTCTCAAGCAGCTTCTGAAACAACAATTCAGGTGAGTCCTGTAGTTTCAAATGGTGTACCCTGTACAAACAGTGAATGTACAACAGGATGTCCTGAATGTATGCCTGAGCTTATTCAAGCTGTATACAAGACTAATAATCAGATGAACATTTCTTACACAAAGAAATATCTTCTGAAACCTGGAAACATCTCTGTAAGGGCAGATTGCACATTAGATTGTGCAAATTTTGGGTCTTCCTCAGCAGATTCATTTGATATTAGAGATAATAAGCTTGTCACTAATTTTAGATGTGGCACAGTTTATTTGGTGTTCTATGCTACAGAATATGACAATAGCGGTAATCAAATGATTCCTGATAACTACCGTATCAGGGAATATATAGAAGCATTTATTAAATATAAGGTGTTTGAAACTCTGACAAATCAGACAAATGATGAAACATTCAATCAACTTCAAACAAAGTTAGCATATTACAAACAGCTTTCTGATGAGGCCTTTATCATGGCTGATATTGAAATTAAGAAGCAGGATGCATATGCTAAACAAAGAAGAATAAAGAATGATTTAAACAGGTTCAACAGATTCGAACTTCCTAACGTAACATACAGATATGGCTGGAGACGAAACTCTTAAGAAAATAAAGGATTTAGTTAGTCCTAGTGCAGATGCTATAAATAACAATAGTGGTGTTGCACAAACAGGGCTGAACATGGATCAATCTGTAAATCAGATTGGACAAGGATCGCTCACCTATGCCTTAAATGCTGCTGTTGAAAACTTTGATGCTAATTCTGTTAATTATCAGAATGAACCTGGTAATGAGTTTTGTGTACAGTTTCCTTCAGGGTTTTCTTTAATCGGACATCATTTGATTGCTGAGCAAAATAAACATATATTCTTTCTTGTAAACCCTGACACAGGAGATTCTCACATAGGATATATGGATAATAATGATTGTGTCTACAAGATTTATGTAGATGCAAAGTGTTTGAATTTTAACATTAAAAACCCTATTCACAAAGTGGTGCATAAAATTACAAATTGCACTACAGAGATTTATTGGACAGATGGTATCAATCCAAGAAGATACTTAAATTTAAATAATATTCCTTATATTATTAATCCTCTTTCTAATTTATGTTCTCCAATTTTTACAGGTGATTTAGATTGTAACCAATTAAAACTACAACCAAATTTTAAAATTCCTCTTTTATCAATAGTGGAAATTAAAGAAGGGGGTAATCTTACAGCAGGAACGTATCAGTTTGCTATACAATATTCAGATGCAACAGGTAATCCTTACACATCATATTATTCTGTCACAAACCCAACACCAATTGCTGATCCTATAATAACCACTCCAAATTTTGATTACAATGTAGGTAAATCTATTGTTGTAGAAATTGAAGATTTAGATGAAACAGGTCAATTTCAATATTTCAATTTAGCCGTAATAAAAACAGTGAATGATATTCCTTCTGTGGAATTAGTAGGAACTTATTTTATTGATCAATTAACACAAAAAATAACATATACAGGACAGAACGTTACACAAATAAGACTAACAATAAATGACATTTTTGAGAAGTTTCCTTATTATGAAATAGCTCAAGATTTAACAGTTGTACAAGATATTCTTGTTTGGGACAATCTCACCTCTATTGACAGAATTAACTACCAGGAAATTGCATCTCAAATCAAGCTTCAATGGCAAACATACAAACTTCCTGTTGATGAGAACTATTCAAATGAACTAAACGCTACAAACCTTAGAGGATATTTAAGAGATGAGGTTTACGCATTTGAGATAGTGTTTCTTTTAAAAAATGGTAAACAAACGGATGGGTTTCATATTCCTGGAAGAGAGAAAAATCTATTTGAAAAATCTGCACCAAGTGTATCATCTAACAATCCAGATTTTGTAGGTAGTCCAGATAGTGTAAATCCAGTGACTGGTGTTGGATCAAGTGCATATTGGAAAATTTACAACACTGCTATAGATCTTGGTCCAGTGACAGGAGACAAGATAGAAAATGCTGTGCCTCATAGATATGGAGACTTTGCTTATTGGGAATCAGATGAAGAATATCCTTGTAACGAAGATATTTGGGGAGATTTGAAAGGTGAAAAAATCAGACACCACAAATTCCCTGATGTTCTTGTAAGTCCAATATTTGAATCTAAGCTTTTCCAAGGGGTTGGTAATTTGGTAATGGAAAAGGGGTCTGTCTATCCTATTGGTTTAAGAGTTGATGTGGATCAGATTCAAAAACTGATACTGACATCAAATCTCACTCCTGAACAAAAAGCTGATATAGCTGGGTTTAAAATAGTTAGAGGTGACAGAAGTACAAATAAATCCATTATTGGAAAAGGTATACTTAGGAACGTAGGAACTTATGAGAGAGAGTTACAAACTTTTTATTTTCCAAACTATCCATACAATGAACTTGAGGCTGATGTATTTATAAATCAACAAAATAATGCTTTTCAGGAAGAAGGTAGTCCTTGGCTTATTATTTGTCAACAGAGTGGTGAGTATGAATACACAGATATAAATACTGGAAGAACTACAAAAGCACCCATGGTTGCTGGTCAAACTTATGAAATTATTTCTTCCACAAGACCAATATGGCTTAGTGGTAGAGCAAATATTGGTCCAGGAAACTATGAGGTTTGGGAAATTAGTAGTTGTGCTGGTGGTGTTGGATATAGGAGTGATTGGACCGATCCATTTAATGAATTTAATCTTCTAGGTACACCTAAAAATCATTTCGTTACTGCAATTAATCAATTTGGTATTGGTAATCCTCTTAATTATTGTGAAACATATGATGGTGTAGTTTTAGATGTTAATGGTACAATTAACTATCAGAAAAGATGCACTGGTGTTTTAACAAACACATCATCTTTAGGAGCTTGTTCGGTACAACAATATACACAAAAACCAAGAGTTGTTCAAAGAAAAGCAGAGTATGATTTTACAGTGGGTAGAATAAGTCCATTGTCAAAAGGTATAAATTTACCAATTCCTACAATCGGTTCTAGCACGGAAGGTGCTTTTAGAATGGTGTTTAATTCTCCAGAAACATCTTTTGGAAACCCTTTTTTAGGAAATGTAATTAAGCTTGAGAATGTATTGTTTGGTAAGGGACTTGGTCATTTTGTAAAAGTTAAAGACAATGCTAATTACAAACTTCTTAGTAAACAAGCACAAACGGATGCTCTTAAATCATCTTTTGATATTGGAGGATCTGATATATCAGCAGTTTTTGCAGTATATCAATCTTATTTAACAATTTACGTAAATGGTATTACTAGAAAAAACTATGCTTATTCCTATAATTCTATAGCTAGTTATGCTTATTCAAGTGATATTCCTAATGCGCTTGGTATAAAACAAAGATCTCTTGATATTGCTCAATATTTAATTCCAGGTGTATTAAATGTAGGAGATGATAAAAACATAAACAACTATCAAAGAGAGTCATCTGTATATTTAAAAACTACAAATAGAAAGATAGACGTTACAGTTTCTGGAACAAATTACACTATATGTAACATCACTCCAGTACCACCTGTCCCAAAAGTAGAGTTTAGCATTGGGTTTGACTATATTGATGTTGATTACAATAAACAATCCATAACCCTGTCTCCACAAGAATGTCGATCCATAACATCTGTAACAATACCTGTAAAATTTTTTGGAAGCAATAGTTACACTTTAACTAAAACTAGCACACAATCATTCTTTAAAACAAACTTCCCAACCCCACCCCTACCATTTCCAAATCAAACAAGCACATTGATGGATCCTTCAACAGGACTATCAAAAATTTCTGAAAAGTCAAGAATTATTATATCAGAAGTGAATGCCTGTAGTGCTCCAGCCAAAGAGCAGGATATTAGAGTGGTGTCTTATTATGGATCTTTGAAAAATATAAATAACAGTCAATGGGGACAAATTTATTCCTACAATACAATAGATACAGGATTTCAAAGAAACGTTGATTATTCAAAAAATCCTGATCCTGTAACAGTATTTGGTGGAGACACATTTATAAGTAGATTTACATTTAAGACAAAACTTCCTTTTTTTACAGACAATAGAGTGGGGGCTCCTGATGATAGTGATATATTCTATGATGAAATAGGAAATATCGGTTATCCCAAATATTGGCATTCTTCTAGATCTATCACTGAAACTTACGATGCTAATGGTATAAAACTTTCAAATATAATATCGTACAAAGCTCACGTTTTTGACTGTCCTACAAACACAAATCAACCTTTTGTAGCAAATGCTCCTGGTACATACAGAACTTTTTACGATGGATATTTTTATTTATTTGCTTATGGGATTCCTGATTTTTATTGTGAAACATCCTATAATTTAGACCTTCGTCAAGCATTTAATCCAAGAGAAGGGGATTTCTGGCCTCATGTGAGTACGGGTATTCCTGATGATTGGGTGCAAGAGAGTTTTGTTTCTATAGCTAACGATAATACATACTATTACAATAGAACGTTTAGTAAACAAAATAAAGAGAACTTTTTCTCACATCTTCCTCCAGATTGGAAGGAAAAATTGTGTTTTACAAATTATCCATTCAGAGCTATATATTCAGATAGACAAGTTGAGAATGCTGATAATAGAGTGAATAACTGGTTATATTATAGAGCAGCTTCTTTCTTTGACTTCCCTCAAAATTATGGAAAACTTACATCTTTAGATGGTATTCAGAACAGGGCTGTGTTAGCAAGATTTGAGAATAAGTCCTTACTTTACAATACACTTCTCACTGTTGATACAAGTAATCCTCAAGCTGCTTATTTAGGAAACGATACTCTTTTCAGAAGTGCTCCTCCTATTGATTTTGCAGAAACTGATCTTGGATATGTAGGAAGTCAGAACAAGTTCCTTTTGAAGATTCCTCAGGGACAGATTACAGTGGATGCTAAAAGGGGACAGATATTCCTTATTTCAGGAAACCAAGCTACAGACTTAACAGCATTTGGATCTGGTATGAATAGGTTCTTTACAGATCATTTAGCTTTTGAGATTCTTAGATTTTTCCCTGATCTAGAGCAAGTGATAAATAATGAAAGAATTATTATTCCAGGTGTAAATACAGACAATCATTATAATGGAATAGGATTACATGGTGTATATGATAGTAAGTATGACAGGGTGATTATCACCAAACTTGATTATGTACCATTAAGTGATGGGGTTAAGTATGATTATAGCACCAAAGATTTTTATATAGAAGAAATTATAAATAACACTCCTGTTAGAACAATTATTTATTTGTCTGATAGAGAGTATTTCTGTAATAAGTCCTGGACACTATCTTTCAATTTGAACACTAAAACTTGGGTGAGCTTCCATAGTTATCTCCCCAACTTCTATATGGGAGAAAATAACTTCTTCTATTCAGGAGTGAATGGGTGTTGTGATGGGTTTGATTTAAGTGGGTTTGGTGTAATTGCTACAAGTAGTTTGGCTGAGGTGGTTGATAGAACTACCACTACTACAAGTACTTTATATGTTCCTCCCTCACCTCCCACTAATGATTGTGATTTGGCTGGAACAGGATATTCTATAGATTGTTCTTTGGATGGTATAGCTACTGATTTAACTCCAACTACTACAACCACTACCACTTGTCGTTTTGGGGAAAATAGATATAGATTCATAAATGGATATGTTATAGATTCTGTAACTATTACATCATCAATAAGTTTACAAGTTGTTTGTAACGCAGCAAATTACTATGCAAATATACCATCTGCAACATGTGATTATTTATTTACACAAATAACTGGATTTTCAGATAGTTTATCAGTTGGTCAAACTGTATACCTTTCTCCATGTAATATTTTTCCTGATGGTTGGTATTTTACAAATAATTATGCTGACGATGGGTTAATTTATTACATAGTTGGTGGAAGAATACTTGAAATAACTTCTTGCGTTTGCACTGTGACAAACACCACTACAATTGCTCCAAACATTCCTGAATGTTGTTCCAATGTTTATGTTGTAAATAACAAAGTGATATTCTCAAATGGAGATGGAGACTATACATTAGATTTTCCTGGATATGTTGCTTCTACAGGAATAGCAATGACTATTGAAAAATTCTGGGCAATAAATACACAAATTAATGAATGGGATATTACACTTGCTCCATTCTCAGCAACATTTAATAGAAACATCGCTTTCCCAGGAGGATTTACAACTTCTTCAGGAGTTGTAGCAATAAACAATACAACATTAATTGTTGTAAATGACACACCTTCTCCTCAAAAAGTGGTGGAACTTGATATAACAGGATTAACAGCATCTTTAACAAATCAGTTTGATTTACAGACTGATAGGGTGGCAATTGGAACCATGTTATATACAATAGATGGAAAACTAATTATTATAAACCAAGATACAATATCTTCAGATTACTATCTTTCTCAATATGATTATTCTACAGGAATCCTTGAAGTAGATTTTAATATGGGATCTTTCACTGCATCTACAATAGCTTATTGTGATTGTAACATATATGTAACAGACAGTTTTGGTAAAATATCAACAGTTATTAACACTTATCCTGGATATAAACTATTAACAGTGTCCCCTCCAACAGGAATCACTGTAACAGCAGCTACACAACCAGCAGGTTGTATTGTAAAATCTCTTACAGAAAATCCATTGTTAACAACCACTACCACCACTGTTCCACAAGCTTATTGTTACACGGTGTCACTTTCTGGAACAGGATATCTTTCTTGGATAGATGGTTTTGGACAAAATAGGTTTGTAAGTTATACTGGTCCGCAAACAATAACTCTTTGTGCTCAATATGGTTCAATTTCTAGTGATGGTGCATTAAGATTCAGTAAATGTACAGATTACGCACCTTGTACAACTGAAGGAGATTGTCCAACTACCACCACTACAACAACAACACCCTAAAGAAACGTAGATGTCTAAAGCAGTTTACATAAAATTAGCGAAATCTGCACCAAATGCAGGACCATTTACTATTTATGATAGTCTAGGAAATGTTTTAGCAAATAACGTTTCTATGAAAGATTTAATTGGTGGTGTTGCTTATTCTGTTAATAATGATATCAATTATGTAATAGTAGAATCAAAAGGAAGATGTAAATTTAAAAAAACAATTTTTATTGATGATCAGAACATTAGTTTAATGGACTATGCGAATATCATCTATACACAAAACCTTACAGGATGTATATGGAGACATCTTAAGAATCCTCAGATATATAATACATATTACGGAGAAACACAACCTTACATAATTGAATATCCTTTTGCATACAAATATTACGATGAAATATTGCAGAATGTAAAGGATTATACAAAGGTGTATCAATACCTCCCAGACCAATTTGGGGTGTTTGATGATAATAGGAAAATACAATTAGACAATGCTTGGTTTAACAAAGCTGTGTTATACAACGATCAACAATCCTCTGGTCTACTAGAGTTGGTGGCAAAACCAATGAACAACCTAAAGGAATACATGAAGTATCCTACATACAATGTTGATAGTAAGACAATTACATATACAAAGAGTGATAACTTCTATCAGTATAATACTTTCTGGTCTCTAGTTAAGGATAAAAAGGAACTTCTTTTTACAAAGACTTGTGAATCTTTATCTTTGGATAAGGTGGTGAACCAGGCAAATATGGACTATGGTAAACGTTCATATAGAAAGGAACCTCTAAGAGCTAAGGATTTGAAGGTGAGACACATCTTAGACAACCGTTCTGATATACACCTAGTGAGCCAATTCATTGTTACACCTACACAAATATCGTTCAAATAATGGCAAAGAATTGGTTAGATAAATACGAATATCCAAAAGCCCAAAATGGTATAGAGGGTACAATGGGAGGACTTACAGACAAAGGTTTCAATTATAATGGAGCCTGGGGAGGTCCTTCTATGCAAATGGGTGGAACATTACAACCCCCTATGGCAGGAGCTATTCAAACAGTTCCTATGGCTCAAGAAGGAAAAAATGTTTCTAAAACTTGTCCTCCAGGTTTTGTAAACATTGAAGGAAAATGTTTTGATAGAGCAAGCAAAGAATACAAAGAACTTTATGATTATGGAATAGGGTATATGGATAAAGATGATGTTCTTGTATCGTCTAGAATGAATCTTCCTGAGATAGTTTTAAAACCTTTATCTTCACAACAATTTATAGATGATTATGCTGAAGAAAAATGGCAGAAATATGCATTCGATCAACTTGGTAAAAAGTATGGGTTTCCAGAAGTTAAATCTCAACTAGAATACAAAAAAAAATATCCCTACAATCCATTCTCTAAAGGAAGAGCACATTATTCGGATAATACAATATATGGAGAAAACGTGCGTGATTATATGGAAGAATTAGCCCATCATGTAAATAGAAAAGGTCAAACTGAAAGATGGATTTTAAACGATCTTCCAGCTTACATAATGGGAAAAGATCCATACGAAATTGAGGGAACAGCTGAGCACATGGCCCATTCTATCACTTCACCAAAACTTAAAAAAGAGTTTGAAGAATATAGAGATAAATATTACGATGAGGTGTATAGACCAGAATGGATGGATGACCCTGAAATAAGGAAATCTGGCATGCAAAGAGCATGGCAAGAATATAAACCAACTGAAAAAAAACAAATGGGTGGATATGTCTATCCCACAACATTTGTTCCTCAAGCACAGAAAGGATTAACTTTTCTTCAACCTACTAGCTCTAAACTTCCAATAGGTTATCCAGGTGGACCTATTCCAGCTAGTTCAGAGGTAGCTATGTCTATTGGTGGAGAAGGTGGTGAACCAGCATATTTAGTTCCATCATTTAAATATGGACAACCATTAGAAGATGCTTATAAAGAGTTCTTAAGAACAGGAGAACATCTTGGTGGTCCTTTTAAAACATGGCAAGAAGCAGATGAATGGGAACAAAACATCAGACATCCTTATGTAGAAAAAGGACAAGATATTCCTACACCTTTAAAAACATGGAGTAAAGACTATCCTCTTCCTACATATAAAATGGGAGGTTCTATTCCTGGTTCTGTAGGATTTACATACGCACGCACGCAAGACATTCCCTCTGAAGGTCCTTATGCAAAGAAAACTCTTCCTAGTGCTCAAGATGGAAAAAGAATTGTTGCTGATAATACAAGAGTAGTTAAACCTGGAGTAAAAAAAACTTTAGATGAAGTAAACAAAGGTAAATCAAAGTATAAGGATCAATTAAAACCTGGAAAACCATTTAAATCTAAAGACACTAGACATTGGCAAAGTGATTCTAGAACAAAAGAGAGAACAGGTCCTGCAGTAGACTTTTTAAAAAAAGCAAGTGCTATTGGACAATTTGTACCACACCCACTTGTAAGTTATCCATCAATAGCATTGAACACTATGATAGGAGGCGCAGACACATACTTAGCATATAAAGATAATGATATGCAAAATGCTGCAATTAATGCAGTTGGTGCAATTCCTCTTCCAGGATTTGGTGCTATAAAAGCTTTAAGAAATACACCTGGACTCAATAGTAGACAAAAAGCAAGTGTTATAAAAGCTGCTGCTGGTGCATTAGGATTAGATATATTTGGTACAGCTAGCGACCTTACTAATAACTTTGGAAAAGAAAAGCAAAAGAATGGTGGTTCAATGTCCTTCTATCAACATGGACTAGATTGGACTCCTAGGAACATTAGTAAGAATGGATCTGTTGTAAAAGATGATATGGGATATTGGAATCCTGACAATTGGGGAAGGATAGTGGAAATAGATTCTCCCAATATAACAATGAAAGGGGTTAATCAGGACTTAATAGGAGTGTCTAATACAGGGGATGTACAATATATGACTCCTGGGAATGATTATAAATTCAAGGGTAAGAAGGTGACAGAATATCCTGTAGCTAAAAATGGTATAAATCAACAGGATGAAAAGACTGTTCAACATTTAGATCAATTACTTAACTTTACAAATAAACCTAAAGCCAAGAATGGTTGGCTTGATAAATACAAATAACATGAAAGCAAAGTTCTTCAAAATCGCTGGTGTTAAGAACGAATCTGAGTTCTACAAGAAATATCCTACAGAGGCTGCATTCTTCAAAGCCCATCCTGAAGCAAAAAAACTTAAGAAGGCTCAGGTTGGTGACTTATTATCAAAGTCTCCAGGAGAAGGGTATAATTGGGATCCTTATATGAATCAGTGGGTGGAAGGAGGAATGGATTATTCTCAAACGCAATCTAAGGGCACTCCTGCTACAGGAGTGGTGAATGTTGCTGGTCAACTTGTAGGAGGTTTAACTTCTGGTAGTGGGGGAGGAGGTACTTTTGCTAGTTCAGCAATACCTAATGTTGCATCAAAAACTGGAGGAAATAAACCTGATGTATTAGGAGGTATTGCTAAAGGACTTCCTTTAATAGGAGATATAGCAGGAGCAATTGGTAATATAGGACAAATGAAAAGACAACGTAAGGAATTGGAAAAAGCTAGAAAAGTGAGTGATGTAGCACTGCAAGCTTCTCAAACCCAGCCTGAAAAAATTTCCAGAAGATACGCACAACAACAAATCATAAGTCCTAATGAAAGATTTATTCCTGGAGGAAAAAGAACAGAAATCCTTGCTGAATATGGTGCTTCTATAGGAGGCAATCCTACAGAAATACAAAACATGTACAATCCTGGTGACTTGTATTCCAACCTTGGATATGAACCTTTGTCTGAAAGCGATGTGGTAAAACAATATAGATCAGGAGGAGATGTTCCTAAAGCAAATACAGGATTTGTAGATTTTATGTCTGGTGGCGGTGGACAAGCTATATCAAATTTAATGGGAGCAGGATTTTCTCAAATTAGTGGTGGTGCTGCTGCTGGTTCTCAGATTGGTGGAGCATTAGGAAGTGTTGCAGGATTAATTCCTGGAGCTGGTCCTGTTGCTAAAGCTATAGCTCAACCATTATTTCAAGCAATTGGTGGAGAAATAGGTACAATTCTCGATGCGAAAGGTTCTGCAGAACAAAAAAGAAATGAAAGAAAGCTTAAAAGAAATATAGAAACCATGACAATGCAAGATTCCACAAGAGGGTTACTGGGAAATTATTCTTCATTTGTTAGAAATGGTGGCGATATTCCTTATGCAGAACATGGATGGGTGAGTCATGATTGGCAACCACAATTAATCACTAAATGGGGAGATGTAAATGTTGAAGATGTTGATGATATATTTAGACCAGCTGATATGAGAACACTTGAACATGGAGGACTTTTAAAAGCTCAAGGAGGCATGAACCTTCCCTATCCAAATTATGAGGAAAGAGTGAATAGATTTAGAAATATAATGGGAAAATATTCTGAGCAAGAATTAAATAGAAGAGCTACAACAGAAGCTGGACTAGCAGAATACGCAAAGCTCTATCCTAATGAACCATTTACAAAAGAAGATATTAGTTTTTTCCAAGACTACACAACAAAGGTGCTAGATCCTCAAACACAAGCATTTATGCAAAGAAGAGGAAATCAGGATTGGAAACCTGGAACACAGCGCAGTGGAACAGATGCTATTTGGGGACCAAAAACACAAAAACAACCTTTTGCAACAGCAGCAATTAAACCTGCAGGGGCTTCTGAGTTCACTGAACTTGGAACTGTAAGAAGTGGGTTTTCTACATCTGGTACGGATAAAGGGGGAAGTGTTGATATGAAAGGGTTAGTTCCAAGTAAAATGATTCTGCCTGGTGGAAAATCTGTTGGTATAGAGTTTATTGAAACTAGTGAAGGTAAAAAACCTTATTTCAGAAACCCATCTACAGGAGATATAGCTCCATACGATTCTAGTAAATATCACTCTGATACAGGTAGATATTACAGAACAGGTGGTAACATCAGACAAAACTATCTTTCTGAACTAGATAATTTCAATTTTGGTGGTAGTTTGAAAACACATTGGGGAGGAAAAGCTGAAGTGGATTCTTACAATCCCTATCTCCCAGGAACAGGTGAAACAGTGATGTTCAAAGGAAACCAACACAGTGAAAGTGATGGTACAGGTAAAACAGGTATTGGTGTTTCTTATGGTCCTCAGGAACATGATAGTTACACAGATTATGCAGAATATGGAACAGAACAAGCAGCTGATGTTGAAGTGGAAAATGGAGAACCTGCAGCACAACTTCCTGATGCTAATGGAGATCTTTCTATGACTGTATTTGGTGCATTGAAAATAGACAAGAATGCAGCTATGGAAATAGGTGATGATGAATCTAAGGGATTGACATATAAGAAATATGTAGATAGATTAAACGATAAGGAAAACAAAGCAAACACTAAATTAGCTAAAGCAAATAAGCAATTAGAGGAGTTGAAGGTTGTAACACCATTTGACAGATTGAAACTCAATAGCTTACAATCTACAATTCAAGGAGA
>Ga0315906_10001122_pt1 | contig 40465 bp, 48 predicted proteins | sample LakEriMetagenome_4_FD_203526 | JGI IMG/M metagenome (GOLD analysis project Ga0315906, IMG submission 203526) | Freshwater fungal communities from buoy surface, Lake Erie, Ohio, United States - Buoy 2 MA122 | ecosystem: Environmental > Aquatic > Freshwater > Lake > Lake biofilm | place: USA... | reverse complement strand
ACCAGCGCGAATTTCATCGCGATCGCCTACCTGCGGATGTCCAAACTCAAGCATCTGCCGGCCAGCCCGTTCGTGCCGGCGGCCGCGAAATGAACCTGTCGCGTTCCACACGAAACGACATGGAGCCGCCGTGGTGATGTTGCTCACTCCAGATGACTTTTACAAGAGCATGACCACCCACGCAGATCACACGGTGTGGCAGGACGTATACCGGCCCAACACGAGTGTGGGCGATGTGTACCTGAAACTGACAGTCATTGATGACGTGCTAATCGTGTCTTTCAAGGAGCTATGAACATGAAATGTCCTGTTTGCGGCGCAGCGGAACTGATCCACGATACCCGTGACATCACTCACACCTACAAAGGTGAAACCACAGTCATCCCGGCTGTCACGGGTGATTTCTGCCCAGCATGTGACGAGTCTCTCACTGCTATGGCAGAGACGGATCGTGTCATGCGTGAAATGCAGGCCTTCAATCGGCAGGTGAATGCGGCGATTGTGGATCCCATCTTCATTGCCACCGTACGCAAGAAACTGAACCTTGGACAGAAGGAAGCGGCCGATATCTTCGGTGGTGGGATCAATGCGTTCTCGCGTTACGAGAATGGCAAGACCAAACCGCCTCTAGCCTTGGTCAAACTGCTAAAGGTTCTGGATCGTCACCCCGATTTGCTTAATGAAGTTCGGGCTGCCTGATTCCTGACTTCAATTAACTAATTGCCGCATTGAGGACTGTTCTACGGCTGGGCCACGATCTTGGTCACGATGGCCTGATCCGCAACCCGCCCCAACAGGCTGCGGCGGTCACGATCCCGAAATGACCAGCCACGATCATCGAAATGCGCAGAATTCGGAGATTCGTCAATACGTTCACCCCGATCGGGAAGCCAGCATGTACCTGGGCTTCATGGAGCCTCGCGCTCGCCTTCGATGTTGAGCCCTCGCTCGATGTCCCAGTTCCATTGGTAAGCCGCATAACGATCAAGGATAGAATTTGATTCCTTACTTCATTACTTTCGGGGATTGCCATGCTGGCCAAGCGAACGAGCAAGAACCAGATCACCCTGCCCAAGGCCATCGTCCAGACGGCAGGTGAGGCCGACTACTACGAAGTCACCGTTCAGGACGGCAAGATCGTATTGACCCCCGTTCGCTTGCACCAGGCGGATGCCGTACGCGCCAAACTGGAGGAACTGGGCATCACCCAGGACGATGTCGGCGAAGCGATCGCCTGGGCGAGAGCACGCGCGTGATTCCCCCGCGCGTTGTCCTCGACACCAACTGCCTGGTCTCGGCGTTGATATTCTCGCGGGGCAACTTCGCCTGGTTGCGGGAAGCCTGGCAGACCCGACGTTTCGTTGCCCTGGTCAGCCATGACACGGCAAGCGAACTGCTGCGGGTGCTTGCCTACCCCAAGTTCAAGCTGACGCGCGACGAGCGGGAAGCCCTGCTGGCTGACTTCCTGCCCTACGTCGAAACCGTCAAGATCGACACCAAGCCTGATGGCCTGCCCGACATTCGCGATGGGCAGGACATCATCTTTCTGGAGCTGGCTGCCGCCAGCCGTGCCGATGCGCTGGTGACGGGAGACGGTGACATCCAGGCCATTCGCAAGCAATTTCACGTTCCCATCCTGACCCTGGCGGAATTCGCCGACTGGTTGCAGGCGCACTGATCTCAGTGTGCCTTGGAAGAAGGCATTCCGTACCAGACGCTGGCAGCCAGCCTGCTGCACAAGTACGTCAACGGGCAGTTGGTCAACCCTCGGTAGGCTGCACGGGTACTGGGGGGACCTCCAGATGTAACGCATAATTCACATCGATGTTCGACGTCCAGAGCTATCTGACCGCTGAAGGTGTGGAGCCCTATGCGGTTTGGTTGGCATCGCTGTCTGACAGGCAGGCTCGAGCCCGTGTAGCAGTGCGGATAGGACGTATGTCCAGCGGGAACCTGGGTGATGTCAAGCCTGTCGGTCAAGGCGTGTGGGAAGCTCGTATCGACTGGGGCCCCGGCTGCCGCGTGTACTACGCGCAAGCGGGCAGAAGGCTCATCCTTCTTTTGGTTGGCGGTGACAAACGCCATCAGCAGTCGGACATCAAGCAGGCCCAGGAGTACTGGGCCGATTGGCAGCATAGAAGGAAGCTCAAATGACCACTGCGAAAGCCAGTCGCTCACACGACGCCACCATGGTCGAGATGCTCAAGTCTGACCCGGAATTTGCCAACGAGTATCTCGCGGCCGCATTGGACGAGGCAGACGAGCCCGGCGGCCAGCAGGCGCTTCTCATGGCGCTGCGGCATATCGCGGAGGCGCAAGGCATGTCGTCTGTCGCGCAACGCGCAGGCATCCCGCGTGAATCCCTCTACCGTGCCCTGGGGCCGCGCGGCAACCCGACGGTCAAGACGCTTCTTGCCATCGTCAACGCTTCAGGTCTGCATCTCTCCGTGGCAAAGCAGCCTGGATGAAGCCGTAACCGGCTTGTCATCCCACCCCCACCCTGGCCTGCAACGCCCGCGCCTTCACCTCTTCGCCCGGCCGGAACTCTGGCTCAGGCTTGCGAGCCCGTCCCTTATCATCGGCGGCTTTACAAAAATCAGGGACAACCCACATGGTCGAGGCGTTGGTCGCCTTCGCGGTTTCCGTCGTCGTCAACCTGCTGGTGCTGCGGGTTGCCAAGAAGCACCCGCGTGCACTGGACCACGACTTTTCAGGCCCGCAGAAGTTCCACCACAAGGCGGTGCCGCGCGTCGGCGGGGTGGGCATCCTTCTGGGTGTGGCTGCAGGTCTGCTGGCATTGGGCCTGGCGCCCTTGCAGGGAGCCCGCGCGGATGAAATTCGATACATCGGCTGGATGCTGCTGGCCTGCAGCATTCCCGCCTTCGGCGCCGGCATCATCGAAGACTTGACCAAGCAGGTGAGCCCGGGCAAGCGTCTGCTGGCCACGGCCCTGTCGGGCCTGCTGGCTGCCTGGTTGGTTGGAGCGGTGATCCGCCATACAGACACCCCGGGCATGGACATGCTGGTGGCTACCACCGTAGGCGCCTACGCCTTCACCTTGCTGGTGGTGGCTGGCACCGCCAACGCTGTCAACCTGATTGACGGCTTCAACGGCCTGGCCTCCATGTGCGTGGTGATCATGATGGCGGCCGTGGCCTACGTGGCCTTTCAGGTGGGCGATGCCGTGGTGTTCTCCCTCGCCCTGGCGGGCATAGGCGCCACGCTGGGATTCTTCATCTGGAACTTCCCCGCAGGGCTGATCTTCCTGGGGGATGGTGGCGCCTACTTCCTGGGCTTCTGGTTTGCCGAACTCTCCATCCTGCTGCTGGTGCGCAACCCGGGCGAGGTGTCCCCCTTGTTCCCCTTGCTGGTGTGCATTTACCCCGTCTTTGAAACCGTGTTCTCAGCCTACCGCCGCCGCGTGCTGCGGGGCCAATCTGCCGGCAGCCCGGACGGCATGCACCTGCATTCGCTGATCTACCGTCGGGTGATGCGCTGGGCCTTGGACGAGGAAAATGTCCGGGCCCTGACGCAGCGCAATTCCATGACCTCGCCATTTCTTTGGCTGCTGTGCATGCTGTCTGCGGTGCCCGCCGTGCTGTTCTGGGACCAGACCCTACCTTTGGCGCTAAGTCTGCTGCTCTTCGTGACGACCTATCTCTCGCTTTACTGGAGCATCGTGAGGTTCAAGGCGCCGGGGTGGTTGCGTGCGGGTCGGCGATAAGAGGCGGCTGTATGGAATCCACCTTTTCCACCAGCTCACGCGGATAGCGCAGCGACGATCTGCTTGACGGTTTTTTCTACCGTGAACTCACGCTCAAACAGACGCAAGCAGCGCTCCGACAAGTCAGCATCAGCCTGTACCTGCTCCAGCAACTTTTCTGTCAGTTTCAAGATCTCGTCTATCTGATTGGTTTCGCACACCTGACCAACGCGGTCATCTCTGATCATCCGGGCCAAGTCATTGCCCGCATTGATGCTGGCCAGTACAGGCAACCCACTCTGCATGTAGGTCAGAAATTTGCCAGGGATGTTGTGCGACTTGTGGCGTGGATCTAAAGCAACAATCCCGGCATCGCACTGGGCGTATAGATCAGGAATTTCGTCGGGGTCTATTTCATCAAAGAAGACCGCGTTATCGAGTTGTCGCAACTCAGCGGAGCGCTTGAGCCGGGCTGCATCACTCCCACGCCCTACGAACAAGAAGCCGACGTCTCGTCGATTGCGAAGCTTTTCGGCCAAGTCCAGCAAGATGTCCATGCCCTGGGCCACCCCCATGTTGCCGGCGTAGACAAACACTTTGCGGCCCGCCAGTGCGGTCTCATCCACTCGAATTGAACACCGCACCTGCGCGGGCTTGTCCAGCCAGTTTTGCAGGACTTCCAAATGCCGACCGGGCTGCTCCAGCCAAGGATCGAAATACCGCTGGTTGCCTGGCGTTTGCACGCCGATCACATCGGCAACGGAGTATTGGTAACGAGCTACTGCATCAAAAATTCGATAGGGTACGCCGCGCTGCTTCATCAAACCCATGTCAACTGCCCAATTCGGGAAGATGTCGCGGATGATCAGATAGCTCTTGCAACGACTCGATTTCTTGAGCGCACTGATGAAGGGGCCGTGGAAGATTGATGGGGCGTACCACACCACACCGTACCAGCGCTCTTTCGCAACCGGGCTCTTGCGGAAATTCCGCAACATAGCGAACGGCATGCAAAACTCAGCTAACGTGCGGCGCACATAGCCGATGTCTTTTGTTCTAGGGGATCTGAGGCGCAGTACTTCTACTCCATCAAGCGATTCCAGCCTCCAAGGGTCACGCTGGTCGGGTGCCGGCAGCAGCACACACAATGAATGCCCCTGCCGCACAAACTCGCGTGATAAATCTCGAAGTTGAACCGCGCCCGATGAGCGCAATGGCGGGAAAGTGTCCGCAATCAGAGCAATCCGCATCAACCCACGCTCAATACTTCTTCCAAACCACGCGATTCACGTAGTCTGTGTAGCTGTGGATGATGCGCACTACCTTGTCACTCACGTTGGGCATGCTGTAGTCGGCCACAAGGCGCAGGCTACGCTCAGTGCCGCGGGGCTGTGTGCTCAGAATGGCCAAGCCCTGGCGCACACGCTCGACCTCCAAGCCCACCATCATCACAGCGGCCTCCTCCATGCCTTCGGGGCGTTCGTGGGCTTCGCGCAGGTTCAGCGCCGGAAAGTTCAGAATGGATGACTCTTCGTTGATCGTGCCGCTGTCGGACAGTACCGCTCTGGCCTGCATCTGCAGGTTTACGTAATCGTGAAAGCCCAAAGGCTTCATCAGCCGCACCAGGGGGTGGAACTGGGTACCCGTGGCATCCACCCGCTTCTGGGTACGGGGGTGGGTCGATACCACCACCGCCAATCCATGGTCTTCGGCCAGTGCATTCAGTACCGCTACCAGTTTGCTGAACGACTTGTCGGATTCGATGTTCTCTTCACGGTGAGCGCTCACCACAAAGTACTGCTCGGGCTGTAAACCCAGGCGGCTCAAGGCTTGGGACGCCTGAATTTGGGGCAGGTAATGGTGCAGCACCTCGTACATGGGGCTGCCCGTCTTGATGACCTGGTCGGGCGGCAAGCCTTCGCGCAACAGGTAATCGCGGGCAATGGTGCTGTAGGTGAGGTTGATGTCGGCCGTGTGGTCGACGATGCGACGGTTGGTTTCTTCGGGCACGCGCTGGTCAAAACAGCGGTTGCCGGCTTCCATGTGGAAAATTGGCACCTTGCGCCGCTTGGCTGGAATCACAGACAGGCAACTGTTCGTGTCACCCAGCACTAGCATGGCTTCAGGTCGCTCTTTGGCAAGCACACCGTCCACCGCGGTGATGAGATTACCGATGGTGTTGGCCGCACCGGTGCTACCTTCGGCGCTGTTCAAAAAATAGTCGGGCTTGCCCACCCCCAGGTCGTCAAAAAACACCTGGTTCAGTTCGTAGTCGTAGTTCTGCCCAGTGTGTACCAGCAAATGCTCGCAATGCGCATCCAGCGCCGCGAGCACACGCGACAGGCGAATGATTTCGGGCCGAGTTCCCACGACCGACATGACTTTGAGTTTTTTCATGGTGAGGCTCACACTGGGCTGGCAAACGTATCGGGGCGTTGGCGGTCAAACACCTCGTTGGCCCAGAGCATCACGATCATTTCTTCCGTGCCGATGTTGGTGATGTCGTGCGTCCAGCCCGGCACGGTTTCCACGATTTCGGCCTTCTCGCCGCTGGCGGTCAACTCGTATGCCTCACCCGTATGCATGTGGCGGAACTTGAAACGCGCCTGGCCTTTGATGACCAGGAACTTCTCGGTCTTGCTGTGGTGGTAGTGCCCACCCCGAGTAATACCGGGGTGCGCGGTGAAGTAGCTGAACTGGCCGCAGTCGGGGGTTTTCAGCATTTCGGCGAACACGCCGCGCGGGTCACCGTACATCGGCACGGTGTAAGTGAAGGCCTCGGGCGGCAGGTAGCTCACGTAGGTGGAATACAAAACCCTTACCAAGCCCGTGCCCACCCGTTCGGTAAGCAAGTGCTGACGGCTGTCTTTAAAGGCTTGAATCAGGCGGGCCACTTCACCTACGGTGGTGGTGTACTGTGGGGCTACCACTGAAAACCCGTTGGCATCCACTGAAGCATCAGTACCATCCATCAACTGGATGAAACGCTGCAACACATCGTCCACGTACACCAGGGTCAAAGATGCAGCGGGATCGTTGACTTTGATGGGCAGATCGCGCGCCAAGTTGTGGCAGAACGTGGCCACGGCTGAGTTGTAGTTGGGCTTGCACCACTTGCCAAACACATTGGGCAGGCGGAACACGTGCACTGGCACACCGTGCTGACGCTGCAGGGCAAACAGGGCATCTTCGGCTGCGCGCTTGCTGGCGCCGTAGGGGTTGTCAAGCGCGGCCTGAGTAGATGATGTGAACACCACGGGCACCTTGCGGCCAGTGGCTTCGGCCACGCCAGCCACTGCCTTGCCCAGCGCCACCGTCAAGTCGGTATTGCCGGCGGCAAACTCGACCGGGTCTTGCGGGCGGTTGATGCCCGCTAGATGGAATACAAAACCCACGCCATCCAGCAGTTCGGGCAGTTCATCAACCGAGTTTTCACGGGTGAAGCAAACCATCTCCACGTCTTTGCGTTCAGCCAGATGCAGTTGCAGGTTCTTACCCACAAAACCATTAGCGCCCGTGATGAGAACTTTCACCGCGTTACTCCTCGGCCTCCGCGTGTTCGCCGCGCGCAATCTTCTGCATAAAGTCCAGCTTCAGCAGCAATTGCTTCATGCCCTCCACGTCCAGCCTCTGGGTGTTGTGGGAGTTGTAGTCTTCGCCATGGGCGGTCCGGGTCAGCTTTTGCTCGCCCTGATCAACGAACTTGGAATAGTTCAAGTCGCGACCGTCGGCAGGTATGCGGTAATAGTCGCCCATGTCTTGCGCGGTGGCCATTTCTTCCCGGCTGAGCAGCGCTTCGTAGAGCTTTTCGCCGTGGCGGGTACCCATCACATGCACCGGATGGTTAGGCTTGTTCATCAGCTCCAGAATGGCTTTGGCCAGTACCTCCACGGTGGCGGCAGGGGCTCTCTGCACAAAAATATCGCCGTTGTTGCCATGCTCAAAGGCGCACAGCACCAAGTCCACCGCATCGGCCAGCGTCATCATGAAGCGGGTCATGGACGGGTCGGTGATGCTGATGGGCTTGCCGGTGAACACCTGGTCCACAAACAACGGAATCACCGAGCCACGCGAAGCCATCACGTTGCCGTAACGGGTGCCGCAGATCACGGTTTGGGTACCTTCCAGGTTGCGGCTGGCAGCCACCATCACCTTCTCCATCATGGCCTTGGAAATACCCATGGCGTTGATGGGGTACACCGCTTTGTCGGTGCTCAGGCACACCACGCGCTTCACGCCTGCACCAATGGCGGCTTCAAGCACGTTCTCAGTGCCTAGCACGTTGGTTCGAACCGCCTGCATAGGGTGGAATTCGCATGATGGCACCTGCTTGAGCGCGGCGGCGTGGAACACAAAATCCACACCGCGCATGGCTTGCTCCACACTGCGCGAATCACGCACGTCGCCAAGGTAAAACTTCAACTTCGCGCTGTTGTAGCGCTTGCGCACGTCGTCTTGCTTCTTCTCGTCTCGGCTAAATATCCGAATCTCACGGATCTCGGTACCCAAAAAACGCTTGAGCACGGCGTTACCAAACGAGCCGGTTCCCCCGGTGATCAACAAAGTTTTTGAATCAAACATAGAACTTTCACACCTTAGCCAATGCGGCCTTGCACATCTGAATTTTCAGATCGGGGGTGGGGTAGTTGATCAATACCGCCCGGTACTTGCCCTTGAACACAAACAAGCTGCCTGCCGCTGCTCCCACCACACCCAACTTGCTCACCAAATCTCCTAAATGTTCCAAGGTGCCGGCGCCACCCAAAAACGTTGCGGGGACACTCAATACCGCCTTCACTTGCGCCGCCAACTCCAGGTCGTAACCCTGCATAGTGCCGTCCCGGTCCACGGCATTGATCACGATCTCTCCCGCACCTGCCTCCTGCAACTGCCTGGCCAATGGCACCGGGTCCACCTTGTGGGCCAAGGTGGCATTGTGGGTACACACCTCAAAGCCTTTGCTGAACAAACCCGTGCGCTTGCGCACATCCAGCACCGCCACCACGGACTGTTGGCCCACCGACGCCGCCATCTGTGTCAACAGGCTGGGGTTAGCTACGGCGGCAGCACTGACGGCAACCTTTTCAACCCCCATGTCCACCAAGCGAGTGGCCTGTTCGGCTGTGGTCACCCCACCGCCATAGCAAAGGGGCATACGGCACTCCGCCGCTAGCTTGGCAATCAGGGCAAAGTCTGGCGGTACGCCGTTGCGGGTGGCGTCAATGTCCAGCACCATCAACTCATCGGCTTCCTTCTCATTAAAGATACGTACTGCATTGATCGGGTCCCCCACGTATTTGGGGTCTTTGAAATTCCGGGTTTTGACCAGCCCACCCTTGTGAACCAGCAAGCAGGGAATAATTCTGGGCCGCAACATGGTTCAAAAATCTACAAAATTCTTGAGGAGTTGCTCACCCCAATGGTGGCTTTTCTCGGGATGACATTGTACTCCGTGAATGTGCCCTCGGGATACCACGGCGTCAAAATCCATGCCATAGTGTGCCGAGGCGGCGACGTCGTTCTTGTCTTCGGTGTCGTAAAAATACGAGTGAAGAAAATAAAACTGTGACCCGCCCTCAAAACCTCGAGAAAACAATTTGCTACCGAGTCGTGGCTCCAATTCGTTCCAGCCCATGTGGGGCATGGGCAATTGAGCGCTTTTGGGATGGTTGGCAAATGCTCGAACACGCCCGGGGACCCACCCTAAACCGGGAACGCTGCCTTCCTCAGAACCGTGTGCGAGCATCTGCATACCTACGCAAATTCCTACAACTGGCACCTTCGCACCCAAAACCAACTCATCCAGTTTGGTGCGTAAGCCCGAGTCGTTCAAGCGCTGCATGGCATGGTCGAAATGCCCCACACCTGGAAGCACCAAGCGCTCAGCACCCAGCAACTCTTCACCGGTGCTGGCACGGCGTGCATCAACCCCAATGCGCTTGAACAAGTTCAAGAAGGCCTGAATATTGCCCACACCGTAATCAACGATGCAGATCATCGAAAATACCTCTTTTCCAAACCCAATTTACGCAAGATGATGGATCCCAAACTAATCAGGTGGCGCTTATTCTTGTAGTCACGGTAGGTCTTCTTGGGCATATCGAACAAAGCTTGCAACTCGTCTACTGTCAAGCCTAACTTGTGCGCCACGTACTCAAACTCCTGTTTCAAGAAGTGTTCGCCCATCTCAGGCCGTGAAATACGGTCCAGCGCTTGCTCACGGGACATCTGCCCCGTCATGATCAGGCTGGAGAAATGTGCGCGGCGCTTTTCAAAACCAAAGCGCCGTGGTAGCCAGTAGTCTTCATAAAAGCGTGTGAAGCGCGACTCGTGGTGCTTGTGCTGGAAGCGCTGCCACCCAAAGCGGCGCTCCAGTTCATCCTCAGCGTCTTTCTTAACATAAGGCACCAAGTTGAGCGGGTGATGCATCTTCACCCCGAGAAACTTCTGATACCAGATTTTATAGACCAGGATATCAACGAGAGGGAATTCCGCATTGGGCTGACCATCACCATATCTAGCCCAGATGTCCCTAAATAGCGTCTTGTCTATTCCCAGATAGCCACCCCATGCTTCTGGTTCTCGACAACATTCGGTTGAAAAATTCGAGCCCGTGATGACGTGCTTGATCTTGTACTGCCGCGCAAACCTGTAGAGGCCAGAGAAAAAGGCTGCGTCCTGCACCAAGTCTTGGTCTGGTATACCTGCTCTGAGGAATGCGACCTGCATACGCTTGACAGCCTGCCAATTCACTACATCCGTGTATAAATCCAGGCCTAGACCATCCACCAGTTTCTCAATGTTTCCTACGGCTTGGTCGGTGTTCCAACCCGCGTCAACATGGAACAGCAGGGGTCGCAAACCCATCTTCTCCTTGGTAACGTACGCAGCGTAGGAACTGTCAAGTCCGCCGCTGAGGCCGATGATGCAGTCGAAGTCGTGGCCCATACCGTCTGCACGGATGATGTCAGCAGTTGCCTCAAGGGACTGCCGGCCCATGGTGCCGGTGTACCAGTTCGGGCGGATGGTTGCCTCGAAGTTGGTGCAATAGTCGCACCGGCCTCGTTCGTCGAACCTGATGTCCGAATCCGACGTGTCCATGATGCAGTTTGTGCAGATCTGATAAGGGCGCTTTGCCAAGGTCATGCTGATTGCTTCCGAGTGACTTGCTCAGCCAGCCGCGTGTATTCCTGTGCCTGAGCCTGTCGGGAATGTTTCCACACGTTAGGGGAGACTTCGTCCGGACGACGTTGATAGAAGCTTTCGCTTCGCAGCGACACAAGGAAAGCCTCGGGGTTGTTGGCAACCACGTGCTCTGTCCCGATTTCCAGAAGCAGTGACCCCGCCAGTGTCTCGGGGGCGATATCCGCCAGGATCGGGCGACCAGAGCCGATATATTCGAACAGCTTGGTTGTCAGAATGCCCTGTGCACTCAGAGTGGCGTTGGACGACGTCTCCGAGAAGAGCAGGTAATTCGCCTCGACCATTAGCTGTAGTGACTTGACGTAGGGCACTGCTTCAAAAAAGTGGAAGGCGCTACGAACTGGCGCGTATTGATTCTGTAGGCACTCGTTCACCAGTGCGGCGTTGCCGTAGAACTCGATCCTTAGCTGCGAGAAACGCTGCGGGTCTTCAGCTGCGAACCGCACCAGGGCCTGCAGGAGATTGTGAGGAACCCTTCCCGGGGAGACGATGCCCATGTAGCGGATGACGATTGTCCGACCCTCGGAGGGGCGCGCCTGCTGGCGGGCAGCTTCCAGAACCTCGTGGTCGTAGCCGTTCATGATGGTCTGAACGGTCGGGCTCATCGTTCGGTAGTAGGCGGCCATAGGGCCGGAGATGGCGACCACATGATCTGCTTTGCGCAGCAGCCACCGGTCGACGTGACGCTCCAGCCACTTCGCGAACCGGCCACCGGGCATTTCGTGGCACTCGCTGAAATGGTCGCGATAGTCGAGGATGCAGGGAATGCCGAATCTCCGCTTGGCGATGGTCGCCGCAAGAAGCAGTGGCCATGGCGGGCTCGAACCGACCACCACGTCAGCTTTCTCGAGTGCTGCATGTGCGCGCTTCGCCAGCCACGGCATGCCGATCGACAACGCAAACGGGAGGCGTGGGTCGGGGAGCTGGCCGAACCATTTCATGACCAGATCCTTGATTCGACGTTTCCACGACGGCTTCCCCGTGTACATCGGCTCGAATTGGTCGCCGGTCAGAATTGAAGGGCGCTCCCTACCCAGCCTGTTCAATTCGATGACATCGACCCCAACGGGCAGCTTCTCTGTAAAGGCTCCATCCGAGGAGGTCTTGCGGGTCGTGATGACAGTCACTAAGTGACCCGCCGCGGCCATGCACTTCGAGACGGCCTCAACCCGCTTCGCGCCCGAACTATTGACGGGTGGGAAGTAGTGAACGATGAAGACGATTCGCATGGGCAGACCTGCTTCGCTCATGGCCTCAGCCTCTTCAACAGGTCATCGACGATACGTTCGGCGGCGCGGCCATCGCCATAGATGTTGGGTTTCGCATTCATTAGGGCGCTCCCTGTGAGGCAGGCGGCGATGCGGGCGGAATCCGCACCCACGACCATATTCGCCCCGGACTCGACCAGTTCCACCCACTCGGTTTCGTCGCGAAGAGTCACACACGGTACACCGTGAAAGTAGGCCTCCTTCTGGACGCCGCCACTGTCGGTAAGGATCTGGTGTGCGCTGGCCTCCAATCGCAGTGTGTCTAGGTAACCTTGCGGCTCGATGGTACGCACAATCCTGGGCAGCTTCAGGCCAAACTCGGCAAGGCGCTTCGTGGTGCGCGGGTGGACGGGGAACACAATTGGCCGCGGCGAGGCGGCGATGCCATCGAGGATAGATTCCAATCTTGCGCGATCGTCAGTGTTCTCCTTGCGGTGAAGGGTCATGAGGTTGTACTCGCCGGGCAGGAGCCCGAGCCGATCGAGCGCTGCGGAGCGTTGCATGGCGATCGTGGTGAACAGCCTGACAACGTCATGCATCACGTCACCGCAATTGACGATCCGATCTTGCGGGATTCCTTCGCGCTTCAGGTTCGCGACGGCCGAAACCGAGGGCGCATACAGCACATCGGCAAGGTGGTCGGTTACAACGCGGTTGATCTCCTCGGGCATCGTACGCCGGAACGATCGCAATCCGGCTTCGATGTGAGCGAGCGGAACCGCCAGCTTGGAGGTGGCAACCGCTGCAGCGAGTGTTGAGTCGGTGTCACCGTAGACGACTACCGCATCCGGCACCTCCGCAAGCAAGACAGCCTCAAGGGCCTCGATCATTCGCCCGGTGTTCTGTCCATGAGTGCCCCCTCCAATGCCGAGGTTATGCCTAGGCTCCGGAATGGCCATCTCCGAGAAAAAAATGTCCGACATGTTGGCGTCAAAGTGCTGTCCGGTGTGGACGATGACCTCGGCCACACCGTCTTGCCTGGCGAGCACCGGGCTCAGTGCTGCAGCCTTGACGAACTGAGGCCTTGCACCGACAACGGTAAGTATCTTGAGACTACGCATGTGATTTTCCGCAGGGGACGATCTTGATGAAAAGGGCATGGAAGAGCATGTAGAGGAAACCGTTGCTCAGCAGCATTCCGATGAGGGGCGCGGAGAAAAGGATGAACGCCAACAAAGGCCATAGCGCCTTGAACCCGACATCGCGAGAGATGTGAAACCACCTAAAGATCATGCCGACGAATACGGCCAATACGAGTAAGCCCGCGTGCCCGAAGTTAACGAATGCATCAGTGATGAAGACCGCATTCGAGTTAGCGATCTCGTTCCAACTACCGAACTGATATTCGAAGACGAAGCGCTCGATGTTGATCCGCTCCATGCCGAAGGTCCAGGCAATCAGGCTGCTGGTGGCACCGAGAAGGAGTTTCCCGCCAAACTGCTCGGTATGGACTAGGAGCGTATCTGTCGCCGTGAAGATCGGAACGGCAAAGGCTCGCCATGCGAAATAGTCTATCGGATTCGAGGGTATATAGCTCGCCGAGAGATAGTTTCCGCCTTGCACAGCTGCGCCTTCTCCCGTCTCGCCGAGCGTCAGGTAGGTGCTAACTAGCAGTACGACGAGCGTACCCGACACCACGCCCAGAGCCGGGCGTATATGCAGTCGGTTTTGAATGGCGAACAGCGCCAGCATTGGTAGCACGAGGTTCAGAAAGAGCGCCTTCTGCATGAAGCTGATACAGAACAGAAAGAAGACTCCTGCGAGGAAGTGGCGGTAGCGCGACCTAGTTGCGTAAAGCAAGATGACACTGTACGGGGCGATAGTATTGGTGAGAAACGTGCTGATGTAGAGCAGCACGATGCCCGCTCCCGCGCGCCCCTTCAGAAAGTCTCCGCGTTCCTGACTCAATGAATCTGCGCTGGCGCCCTGCAGTGCGCTGATCAACGGAATCGACGGTGCGGTCAGGAATGTGATCGCGACGAAGACGAGGAAGACGAGCCAGGTTGTCGCGTGAAAGGCCGTAGCGGGCACGGCGATGCGAAACGCTCGCGGGCTGAACTGCACATCGAACAGTGAAACCTTCGAGCCGATCAGCAGCCCGATGACCGCCAGCGAGGTCAGCCATGCAAGACGGAGGAACGACGGCTCGGGGATGACGAAAAAGTAGGCGACAAGCGGGATCAGGCCGTAAACGATCCCGAGGGCCACGCAGAATACCGTGACTGAGTTGGCTGGATCGAGTAGTCGAGTGAGCGGATTTCGCTGTTGATTCGCACCATTCCGGGATGTGGACCAGCAATCAGCTCTGGTGCTTCCTCGACGAGCAACCGTTCGCCGTGCTGCGGTAGGCGCTGAACTGGACGGACGGCCGAGCGAGTCTGCATTGGCCATTGCTCAGAATTCCTTCTTCCCAACCTGAAGCACGGCAAAGTCAGGTTCAACAACAACGTGGAAGCCGGTCGCGTCAACGCTGATGCGGGTCGCCTTCGGCTTGAACTCGTGGCTGAAAAGAGACAGAACGTATCGCAAGACGATGGCTACGCACGCGCCCATCGTCATCTGTGGGTGCTCCAGAAGGTAAGGATTGGCCAGCGCCAACAGCGCCAGGCCGAGGGGCAGCAAGCCATCGACGAGCAGGATCGCCGCCACGAAGATTACGGACGCCAGTTGCGTGCAGGTGAACAGACGAAAGATCACGGCTGCCTGCAATCCGTCTGCATAGGATGCGCCTTCACGCAAGCGGCCACCTCGGCAACATCACGGCGGCCCAAGCCACGACGGTGCCCCCTACGAGCCATGCCGACGTGACGGCGACAGTTCGGGCCATGCCAGGGCAGAGGTCGCCCAGGCGAACACGCGTGACGCGAAGCACCACAGCGAAGTACACCGCGTAAAAGAGCAGGCCCGAGACCGCATAGCTCTCTGCAATGAAGGAGGGTACGGCCTGGGCCGCGATCGCCACCGCGAGAATGCGTACGGTTAGTCCAAGAGCCTGCAACAACAGCGCAGTGCGCTGTCTTCCGGTCAAGTGCAGCGCCATCGACACGGGCGAGGCGACAAACTGGGCGATGAACCACGGCGTCATCCAGCTGACCAGCCATCCGGATCGCGCCCACGCCGGGCCGAACAGCAACGGGAATACGTGCGGCGCCACGATGCCGGCGAAGATCAGCGGCCCGGTGCCGAGCCGCAGGAGCTTGCGAACAACCTCGGCCGTGAAGGCCGCCAGCTTCCCGTCGCGATGGGCCGCCGGCGCCTGCGATAGGTACACCTGCCCTACAGCATTTCCGAGCACGGCCATTGGCGCCTGCATCACCTGCATGGCCAGGAGAAGCAAGCCGGCCTCCGGACCCACCGCCCAGGCTGCAATCAGTAGGAGTGGCACCTGGATCGAAGCACTGTTTGCCAAGGCTTCCAGGGTGGAGTACTTCGGAAACCGGTCGTACCTCCGCCCAAGGGCAATCATCCGACGAATGCTGACGCGCCGCAGCATGTTTGCATGCTGTCCAGCGCCGCGCCACCCCAGCCACAGCGAAGAGCCCCCGATATAGATCACGTTGGCCAGCATCAGACCCGTTGCGCCCAAGCCCTGCCAGCCAAGCCCGAGTTGTGCACCAGCGCTCGCTACGGACTGGCCGACCTTGGCGCGAGCCAGCGTGTCGAACAGGCAGTCGCGAAGAAGCCAGCCCTGCAAGGCGCTGTAGCTGGCAAGGACCATGACACCCACTGGCACCAGCAGCATCTGCGACGGTGAGAGGCGATCGCCAAAAAGGGCGGTCAGTTGTTGGCCGAACAGCCACAAGATGAGCGCCAACGCGACACTGATCGATCCAGCCACCAACAAGCTGAGCGAAAGCAGATTGGCTGCTTCCGCCGTGCGCGTGGGTATCGGGATCGCGATGTCGAACCTCAGGCAGGCAGCGACTCCGATCACGCCGACAACGGCCGAGAACGCGGCCAGTGAACTGAAGTCCGCGGGCGTGTATAGGCGAGTTACAAACGGCAGAGCCACGGCCGTGACCAGATGACCCAGGGCGGTGCTGCCTGCCAAGATGCCGACTGCACGAGAGAAGCCCTTCCCGTCTTGCCACGACTTCATGAGGCCACCGCATGGTTCATGGGTTCGAGAGCGAGTCTTGGGGCAGTCAAACGCCGATCCAACCGTGTCAGCCTACCGCTGCCTGCAGCGCTGCTACCACGCGCCCCTGATCCGCTGCCGTCAAGTCCGCACTCATCGGCAAGCTCATCACCCGCGCCGCGGCCCGGATGCAGTTCTCGCAGCACCCTGGGCAACAATGCTGCGCATAGGCAGGTTGGTGGTGCAGCGGCGTTGGGTAGTGCACGGCAGTGGGAACGCCCCGCTCCTGAAGCGCCGCCTGCACGCTCGCGCGTTCGTCCACAAACACCGTGAACTGCGCCCACACGCAGTCGCGGTCGGGTCGCACGGTCAGCAACTCGATGCGGCTGCCCGCCAGCAGCTCAGCGTAGCGCGTACCGATGGCGCCTCGGCGCTGTAACTCCCATTCGAAGCGCTCGAGCTTGGCCAGAACCACCGCGCATTGAAGTGTGTCCATCCGGCCGCCCACGCCTACACGAGTGTGGGTGTAGCGCGCGCTCTGGCCATGCACGCGTATCTCGCGGCAGGCCGTGGCCAGCGCATCGTCGTTGGTGAAGATCGCGCCTCCGTCGCCATAGCAGCCCAGCGGCTTGCTCGGAAAGAAGCTTGTGCAGCCGATAGTGGACAAATTGCAACTCTTGCGTCCCTTGTAGGTGGCGCCAAAGCTCTGAGCTGCGTCCTCGATCACCGGAATGTTGCCGTGCCGCGCTGCTATGGCGTTGATTTCGTCCATGTCAGCCACCTGCCCGTACAAGCTGACGGGCATGATGGCTCTGGTGCGCGGCGTGATCTTGGCCTCGATCAGGGCGACGTTGATGTTGCAGGTGTCGGGCTCGATGTCCACGTACACGGGCGTGGCACCCAGCAGCACGATCACTTCTGCCGTGGCGGCGAAAGTGAAGGGCGTGGTGATGACTTCATCACCAGGGCCAATGCCCAGGGCCATCAGGCTGATGAGCAGCGCCTCGGTGCCGCTGGCCACGGTGATGCAGTGCTTGGCGCCCGTGTAGGCGGCCAGCTTGTCTTCCAGCTCTTTCACCTCTGGGCCCATGATGTATTGGCCGTGGTGAATGACGCGGTGTATGCGCTGCTCAAGCTGTGGGCGGATAGCGTCTTGCTGAGCCTTCAGGTCAATGAACTGAAGAGGCTGCTTCTTCAGGCCCAGGCGGCAGTAGTCGGCAGGGGTGATGGTCTTGTCGGGGTGCTTCTCGAGAAGGAGGCTGTCGCGCGTCAGCAGCTTGATGCTGCCTGCAGGGAAGCGGTCAAGGGCGCGCAGGAGTTGTTCGTCTTCGGGGTCACCTGCATCGAAGACGGGGCCTTCAGCGGCCAATGCGGCAAGCCATTGCTTGTCTTTGACGAATTCACTCAATACGCTTCGCGCCTTGCCCAGCAAGGACTTGTTGCTTGGGCCATTGGGCGCTGGCTGGTGGATGCGCTTGAGGTGTTGGTAGAGGTTGTATTCCAGAGTTTGGGTGGACCCCGCGTAAAGCCATAGCCGCGCTGCGCCTGCTTTGGCGGCCTCGATGGCCAGCATGCTGGTGGCTGCATGGGGCTTTCTTTGCGCGCATACGTCCAGCGCTACGTTGACGTCAATGAGCAAGTCCATGTCAGCGAAGACCCTTGGTTTCGTCACGCAGGTCAAAGGCTGCAATTCGCTCCAACTGTTTGGGTGTTAGTTCGGGCAGTTCGTCATCGGGTGGGAGCGGGGCTTGCAGGATTGCGTCAAACCGCGCCCGCATGGCCCTGGCGGCTTCGATGATTTCAGGTGGCAAGTTGTAGGAGTTCTCGTCCAACTCGACTTCACTGTCTTCAACCGTAACGAGCATACGCACCCGGTTGTGCTTCAACCGCAACGGCACTGCGAACTCGAGTCGGCCTTGGTCGTAAATGGCTTCAACTTGCATGGGGGGCCCCTTCCTGGGTGATCTGCTCGTCCATCAGTTTGTAGATGCTGCCGGTGTGCGGACATTGGTAACGGCCCTGGCCTTTCAACGGCAGCGGCATTCGTTCACCGTACTCACTCATCCAGCCGACCTGTTTCGCAGGCACACCCACCATCAGGGCGTAGGGCTTGACGCTCTTGTTAACGACAGCCCCGGCGCCAACGAAGGCGAACTCACCGATGGTCACGCCGCACACCACGGTGCAATTGGCGCCAAGGGTGGCACCTTTCTTCACCAGGGTGTCACGGTACTCGCTCTTGCGCTCGATGAGCGACCGAGGGTTATAGACGTTGGTGAAGACCATGCTGGGCCCGCAGAACACACCTTCTTCCAGCGTGACGTTGTCGTACACGCTGACGTTGTTCTGTATCTTGCACCGGTCTCCGATGGTGACCTTGTTGCCCACAAACACGTTCTGGCCAAGTGACACGCCCTTGCCGATTCGGGCCCCGGCGCAGACGTGGGCGAAGTGCCAGACCCTGCTGCCTTCGCCAATCTGCGCGCCTTCATCGACGATGGCGCTGGGGTGAACGGTATAGCTCATGCGCTCATACGCTGGGTGATGAAGGGGTGAACTTCATCGCCCCGCGCAGGGGCGGGTGCTGCGCTGCGGATGACGTTCACAGTTTCGATGCAGTGGCGGGCGTCTTCCAGGCCATAGCCCCGCCCGGCAAGAATCTCGCGATAGCTGGTGGTGTGCAGGTCTGTGAAGCCTTCAGAGAACTCCAGTTGCTCGCTACTGATGTCGATGCTGCGGAATGTGGGCTTCTTGCCCTTGACGACGTCCGGCAGGTCGTTCGCGTCGATGGAGAGGAACCAGCGCACGCGGGCCCGTTCGTACTCCAAGTAACCGGCTGCCTTGTCAGCCGCGCTGTGGTGCACCACATTGCGCTGCAGGCGGCCGAAGATGAAGTGCAGCATGTCAAAGAAGTGCACCCCGATGTTGGTGGCCACGCCGAAAGACTTGCGCGGGTCACCCTTCCAGCTTTCCGCGTACCACTTGCCGCGGGAAGTGATGTAGGTCAGTTCCACATCGAACTTCCGGGTGGGGTCTGCGGCTGCCACTTTCTCTTTCAACTTCAGGATCGCATCGTGATGGCGCAACTGAAGGATGTTGTAGACGCGGCGGCCAGTTTCCTGTTCTACCAAGGCCAACTCGTCGATCAGTTCGGGCGTGGGCACCAGGGGCTTTTCGCAGATGACATCGCAGCCCAGTCTCAGCCCCGCCGCAATGTGGGCGTGGTGCAGGTGGTTGGGCGAGCAGATGGCCACGTAGTGCAGTGCGGTGGCCGGGCTGCGCTTGAGTTGGTAGGCATGTTCCTGAAAGCGCTCAAACTCGGTGAAGAACTCGCTTTGAGGGGAAATGCTGTCAATGATGCCGACGGAATCATTCACGTCATACGCCACGGCCAGGTGGTGCCCAGTGTCCTTGATGGCGCGCATGTGGCGCGGGGCGATGTACCCGGCAGCACCGATGAGGGCGAAGTTCTTCATTTCGTTTTGAATTCCAGGGCAGATCAGAGGCGAAAGACGGTGAACCCGGCGGCTGCAGCAGCGTGGCGGTCAAAGAGGCTCTTGACGTCGGCAAGCACGGGCTTATCGCTGCGGCAGAGGCGTCGAAGATCTTCCATGCTCATGGCGCGATGGTTGTTGTGCCCTACGGCCACAACGAGTGCGTCCACCGGGTTTGCAGCATCCACCACGCTGAGTTGAATGCCGTACTCAGCTTGCACTTCAGCTGCGTCAGCCCAGGAATCGGCAACAACGACTTGAGCCCCCCAGGACTGAAACTCCCGCACCATGTCCACCACCTTGCTGTTGCGAATGTCCGGGCAGTTCTCCTTGAAGGTGATGCCCAGGATGCCGATGCGGCAGCGGGCTACGTCCATCCCGTTGCAGATCATCCGCTTGATGGTGTTGCGCGCCACATAACGAGCCATGTTGTCGTTGATGCGCCGCCCAGCCAGGATGACTTGAGGGTGGTAGCCCAGCTCTTCGGCCTTGTGCGTCAGGTAGTACGGGTCCACCCCGATGCAGTGGCCCCCCACCATGCCGGGGCGGAAGGGCAGGAAGTTCCACTTGCTGCCGGCGGCTTCCAGCACCTCCAGGGTGTCGATGCCTATGCGCTCGAAGATGACGGAGAGTTCGTTCACAAAGGCAATGTTCAGATCCCGCTGAGTGTTCTCGATGACCTTGGCGGCCTCTGCAACCTTCAAGCTGCTGGCCTTCCACGTTCCGGCCTTGATGATGGAGTTGTAGAGGGCGTCCACTTCGTCCGCCACCTCTGGCGTGCTGCCGCTGGTGATCTTCTTGATGGTGGTGAGCGTGTTGACCTTATCGCCCGGGTTGATGCGCTCGGGGCTGTAGCCGCAGAAGAAGTCTTGGTTGAACTTCAGGCCGCTTTCGCGCTCCAGCACGGGCACACAAACTTCCTCGGTGGCGCCGGGGTAAACGGTGGATTCATAGATGACCACGTCGCCCTTCTTCAGCGCCTGGCCCACCGTGGTGCTGGCCTTTACCAGGGGCGTCATGTCTGGGCGGTTGGCCTGGTCTACCGGGGTGGGCACGGTGACGATGTAGACCTGCGCTTGTTGCAGGTCTTGCGCCGTGCAGCTGTAGCGCAGGTGGGTGGCTGCGGCCAGTTCTTCAGGGCTGCACTCCAGGGTGTGGTCTTGCCCGGCTTGCAGCTCGGCAATGCGCTTGGGGTTGATGTCAAAGCCGATGACGGGGCGCAGCTTACCGAATTCAACGGCCAGCGGCAGGCCCACATAGCCTAGGCCGATGATGGCGAGGGTGCTGTTTTGGAGGTTCATGTCTAAGCGGGAAAGTCTGTCGGTTCGAAAGTCTGCCGGACCGTGTGAGCGCGCTTCGATTGCATCAGGTGGATCAAGCGTCAGTGGCAAGATCAGCCCTCAACCGCTCGATCTCAGCCTTGAGCGCTTCGAATTCGGCCGTCTTGCGCTCCAGGTAGCTGCGCGTCAGCTCTGCTTTCTGCGCGATGCCGCTGGGTGTGAGCAGGTAGGCGTAGGCCAGCTTGTTCTGGCTGTTGCGAAAGTTGCGCGCCTTCAGCAGGCCCTTTTCCGCCAAGGCACGCAGCAGGTAGTTGGTCTTGCCCAGGCTCACACCCAGCAACTCGGCCAGTTGGCGCTGGTTCATGTCAGGCTGCTGCTGCAGGGCGTGCAGCACCTTGAAGCGCATCTCACCTTGAAGGATGGAAAGGCGGGGCGAACAGGTCTGTGCGACGGCAAGTTCCATGAGGAATTCGGATCTGAATCAGTCGGCGGTTGCCACATGCGTTCGATGGTCGACTGCGCCGCGGCGCAAGTCGGAAATGGGGAAACACAAGTCCCAATCCCCCCACACCAGATCACCATGTTCCAGACGGAAGCTGCCAAACTTATCGGGCTGAAGGTAAGCGCGAATGTCGGGGTGACGAGATCGGCGCAGGAAAGACTCGAAGTCAACGACTCTTTCTGTGCCATCGTCGAAGAGCAGCCGCAGCGAGAAAGAGCCCACTTGCGTGGCAGATGTAATGTTCACGACGGGCGTCATCTCACTCTCCTTGTCAGTACTTCTGCCGTGATGCGCTTGTGGAGGACGAAGAAGTCAATCCACTTCCTGACGATGTCATCCGCCTTGGCGTGAACCAATTCCTCGAAGTAGCGCTGTTCCGCAGGCTGCAGCGGTGGGCGACCGGGCTGCAGCATGAACTGAACCTCCATGACCTGACCATCCATGAGGATGATCTCCGCGCGCCCCTCACGACCCTGTGATTTTGCGTGGACATGAACCGGTTCATGCTCGTTCGAATAGAACATGATGACAAGCCCAAAGTAGTCGTATAGCTTGGGCATGCGCTTCAGGCGGAGTGGGCGGAGGCTTGATCGTGGCGGACAACAGGTTTGTCCTTCGGGCAAGGCAAGACTGCGCCGTCAAGATCAGCCTTCAACCGCTCGATCTCAGCCTTGAGCGCTTCGAATTCGGCCGTCTTGCGCTCCAGGTAGCCGCGCGTCAGTTCTGCCTTTTGCGCAATTCCGCTGGGTGTGAGCAGGTAGGCGTAGGCCAGCTTGTTCTGGCTGTTGCGAAAGTTGCGCGCCTTCAGCAGGCCCTTCTCCACCAGGGCGCGCAGCAGGTAGTTGGTCTTGCCCAGGCTCACACCCAGCAACTCGGCCAGTTGGCGCTGGTTCATGTCGGGCTGTTGCTGCAGGGCATGCAACACCTTGAAGCGCATCTCTTCCTGAAGGCGGGTGAGGCGTGAAGCGGGGGTGGGGTCAGGCAGCGGCACGGGGCGCTCGTTGACGAGAGGGGAGCCGCAACCTTGGTGGGTGCTGGCGTTTGCTCAAATTTGAACACAGTGCGGCGGGGGCTTTGGGTGGGTGGGAGAACTTTTGCGGAGGGACTCTGCTCGCCCGGTGCAATCCATACGATCCGCAACCTTCCGCGCAGCGGCGATCAGGTCATCCACCCGCCGAGATCGTTGTGATCTTGGCAGTCCATGACGACAGGCGCTTGAGTGGCCAGACACCGCGCTTGATGGAGTGCCTGCTCAATGCCCCACGGGGTGAACCCTTGGCAAGACCCTTGAGGGACAGACCTCGCGCTCCCTCCGGGTCGCCAGGAAGCATCTGCCGCACCATGCCTGCCCGGTACCCAGCGCGCGAGGGGCCGCCCTCGACTGATTACAATGCAATCATTGCAATCATTTTTCACGGCGCCTCATGAGCAGCATCACCATCCGCAACCTGGACGACAAGCTCAAGGCCAGCCTGCGGCTGCGCGCGGCGCGCCACGGCGTGTCCATGGAGCAAGAAGTCAGAAACATCCTGCAAAGCACGCTCGCGTCAGAGAGCACCGCCACCAGCGGCCTGGACTTCGCCATGCGCATCAATCAACGCTTCAAAGCGCTGGGGGCTGATGAGCTTGCATGGCCTGACCGGCAAAGCAGGCGGGAACTGCCCACGTTTGAGCCATCATGATGAGCGCCGTTGGCCTGAGCGGCGGCTGCTTTCTCGACACCAACGTGCTGTCTGAGTTGATGCGCGATGCCCCAGCACCCGAAGTCCTGCGCTGGTTTGCCACGCAGAACCCCAACAACTTGTACACCAGCACCGTCAACCAGGCCGAAGTGCTGGCCGGTATTGCCGTGTTGCCGGCCGGAAAACGGCGCGATGCACTGGCTCGGGCCGCTCAACAGATCTTCGAGGACGATTTTGCCGGCCGGTGCCTGGTGTTTGGCAGCGGATCAGCGGAGCAATTCGCACTCGTCATGGCGCAGCGAAAGCGTATGGGCCGCCCCATCGAAGCCGTGGATGCCCAGATGGCCGCCATCGCGCTGGCAGCCCAATTGAAGCTCGTCGCCCGCAACACCGAAGATTTCGCCAGCATCGACGGCCTGGAAGTCATCAACCCCTGGCTGCCACGCTGACAGCCCTTTCTGCATTCATGGCCCATGTGCCCCCCGATGGTCAACTTGAATGCGGACGATTGAACACACCAGCCGGCTCCAAGAGAAGTTGCGCAACCTTGAGTGTGTTGACATCTGCTACACATGAGGCAGACAATTTGCGTATCTACTGGATACACAAGAGGACGTCATGCGTGATGCTGCCATCAACCTCAGAGCCTTGCCCGAACAGCGTGACTTGATCGATCAGGCCGCGTCGGCATTGGGCAAGAACCGCTCAGACTTCATGTTGGAGGCCGCCTGCGAGCGCGCCCAGTCGGTGCTGCTCGACCAGGTTTTTTTCCGGCTGGACGCTGACAAGTTCGATCAGTTCGTGGCGTTGCTGGACGCACCGCCGCAGCCCAATCCTGGTCTGGAACGGCTGCTGGCGGTGAAAGCGCCCTGGGATGGCAACCCTGCATGAGCTTCAAGCTGTCTGCACCCCAGCCTCTGTCGGCCACGCATGGGCTGGTGGGCTTTTCTTGTGGAGAGCCTTCGCTGGATGATTGGCTGCGGCGCAGGGCACTGCTGAATCAAACGACCGGCGCCAGTCGCACATTTGTGGTGACCGACGAGTCTGGCCAGGTGTTGGCGTACTACGCCTTGGCTGCTGGCGCGGTGTCTCAGCAGGATTCGCCAGGCAGCGTTCGCCGCAACATGCCTGACCCGGTCCCGGTGATGGTGCTGGCCCGCTTGGCGGTTGATAAGCGCTTGCAGGGGCAGCAGGTGGGTGGCGCCTTGTTGCAGGACGCCTTGCGTCGCGCCGTGTCGGTGGCGCAGAACATCGGTGTGCGGGCGCTTCTGGTACATGCCCTCAACGATCGGGCCCGACAGTTCTACAGCCACTACGGCTTTGTGCCGTCGCCCGCCAACCCCATGACGCTGATGCTGCCGCTTCATGCAAAGGGCGCGCACTGAGCTGAGAGTCAAGCGAAAGACGTCACCAGCATCAACGGCCTGGATGTCATCAACCCCTGGCAACCGCACTGACATCCGCCTTCGAGAAGCCCAAGGCCTTGGACATCAGGCTTCGTAAAACGGCTGCCCCACACGCTGGATGTGCTCACGCAGGCCGGCGTGATCGATGAGTTCAAAAATCGACAGGTCCACCTGGTAGGGGATGGGTGATTCGTGCAGACGGGTGGCGATGCGCCCGAGCGTGTCCAGATCGAGTCCATCGCCAAAGAGGGTGAGGTCGATGTCAGAGCCGGGCCGGTAGGTGCCTTTGGCGCGCGAGCCGTAGATCACCGCCTTCTTCACGGCGGGCACCTCGGCCAGGATGCGGCGGATCGCTTCAAGCGTGGCCGGGGGCAAGCCGAATTCAGGGCTGCTCATGCTTCCTTTGCGAAGCGCTGTTGCAGTTCACGAAATGCCGGGTAGTAGCGTTCGGCAATGGCCAAGACCAGCGTGTTCGCCACGGACGGGTTGTAGGTGTGGCTGGACAGGTTGCGCTTTTCGATCATGTCCATCCAGACTTCACCGTCACGCACCAGGCCCCGTTTGAAAGCTTCTCGAGCGGTGCTTCTGGCGCCCACCAGCCCCTGGATGCCTTCCATTTCCAGGTAATCCTTCAGGACATTCCAGGCCAGTTCATGCGTGAACTCGAAGCCCTGAATCAGACCCTGCTGCTCAAGCTCTGAAAGGGGACGCTGCGCTTTCAGCTCCATGGCGAGCGTGAGCTGGCGCAGGGCACGTTGAAAGTTGTCAAAGCGCTGCTTCCAGCGGATGTCCAGCGTCACGTTGGTCTCTCCGGTGTGTGGGGCCAGCCCGTTGAACCGCCCCTGGAACCACAGCGCCTCATCACAGGGACGGGCGCTTCACGCCGCCCGGGCACGCATGGCCGCGCGATAGGCCTTGCGGCCCAGGGCGACCAACAAGCCCAGCATCAGCCCGCCCAGGCAGGCACCCACGAGAATCAACAGGCGCTTGGGCTCCACCTTCTCATCAGGCGAGAAGATCGGCGTGGCCAGGCTGGCCTGCCGGGTTTGAGGTTCGGCCAGTTCCATGGCCAGTTGGTCAACGCCGTTCTTGATACCGGTGATTTCAGCCTGCTTGGCCTGGGTGGCCACAAAGACCAGGGTGGAGCCCGCCACCTCACTTCCTGAGGCACCCGCAGACTTGCGGGCCTGCTCCACGGTGCGGTCAGAGATCGAGTTCATGACGCGCTCGGCCAGGGCCAGCCTTTCCTCTTCGCGCTTGAGCCTGGCCTTCGCCACGGCGATCCGTTGCACCATCTGGTCGGCCTGTTCGCGCTTCACGTCTTCCAGCACTGCGGCCAGGCACTGCCGGGCGAGTTCAGGCGATGCGGCCTTCATGCCAATACTGACAAAGGCGCTTTGGCGGCCCACCTGCGGCTTCAGATCCTTGACGAACTCCCGCCGGGCGTTGCGCTTGCCGGAATAGGCGCAGGTGTCCAGGGTTGCGGTGGAGTAGTAGCTGGGCGACCGCATCTTTTCCGCCAGCACGTTGGAGGTTTCGATGTACCCGCCCAGCACCTTGGCGGGCTCGACCAGCGCGCTGGCTTCGAACTTTTCCGGCAAGACAAACGCCACCCCCAGCCCCAGCAGTGTTGACAAGACTGCCGTGCCGGCCACCGTTTTCCAGGCTTCACTCAGGAACTGAAGCACATCCGCCAGCGATATCGCGTCGTCGGCATCCATCTGTTGCTCATTCATCGTTTTTCTCCCTTTGCTGATGTGGTGCACGCGCCCTCGCCTCCCCCAAACGCCTTCTGCAGCGAACGGTCCCAGAAGGCGGGCTGGGCCAGCACCTGCACGAAGGCTTCGGCGGCGTGGCCGGTGCCGAAGCTGTGGTCGGGAGCGAAGCGCCGGCCCCAGGCGTGGGCCAGGAAGTGGTCTATGGCCTCGGTGTCGAAGGCCGACACGGCGGTGATGGAAGGTGCTGCGGCCCTGCGGTGTTGGCGGCTGCCCACGTCCAGGCTGGGCAGGCCGAGGAAGGGCGCCTCGCGCACGCCGGCGCTGCTGTTGCCCACCATCACCGCGGCGTGGCGCATCAGTTCCGAGAAGTACGAAAACCGCATGGAAGGAATGAGGCGAAAGCGCTGCGGCGGCAGCCGCTGCAGCACCGAGAAGATGCCCTCGGTGCCGGGGTCGTTGTTGGGGGCGATGACCACGAAGCACTTGCCGCTGGCCTCCAGCCGGCCGAACAGCGATTCAGCCTGGGCCTGCATGGTGCCGGCCTCGGACGTCACGGGGTGGAAGACGGCGATGCCGAAGTCGGCGGACGGAATCTCGTAGTAGCGGCGCACTTCGTCCAGCGTGACGCCGGTGGGCCGCGCGTGGGCGTCCAGCTCGGGCGAGCCGATGGCGTGGATGCGTTGCGGGTCTTCCCCCAGCGCCAGCACGCGGGCGCGCGCGGCTTCGCAACTCACGAAGTGGGCCGCGCACAGCTTGGTGTTGCAGTGGCGGATGCTTTCGTCGATGGTGCCCGAGACCTCGCCACCCTCGATGTGGGCCGACGGGATGTACTTCATGGCGCAGACGATGGAGGCGGCCAGGGCTTCCACGCGGTCGCCATGCACGATCACCAGGTCGGGCCGGTGTTCGTGCACGAAGTCCGAGAAGCCCATCACCGTCTTGGCCAGGATGAAGTCCTGCGGGTCGCCCTCGCGCTGATTCACGAACTCGAAGAAATCCGCCCCGGCGAAGCGCTTGACCTCCAGCTTGGTTTCACCATAGCGGCTCATCATGTGCATGCCGGTGATGAAGAAGCCGATGACGTAACCGGCCACCTGCGCGGCGCGGGCCAGAGGTTCGAGCTTGCCGTAATCAGCGCGCGTGCCCGTGACGAACAGCAGCTTGCGCCCGGTGCCCTGGTACCAGGGCGGCAAGGCCTCAGTCATCCAGGCGCTCCACGCCCAGCAGATCGGCCCAGCGCAGTTGCTGGTTGCGGCGCAGGGGCTGCGCGGTACGAGCGCCGATCAGCCGGTCGAAGTGCTGCACCGAGATCTCACCCGAGCCGGGGCGGCGCGCCCAGATGTCGGCCTCGGTCAGCACATGGCCTGCGGGAAGGTCTCGATCGGCCACCACCGAGCCGCGGGCGAAGCGGTACACGTCTTCTTCCGGGGCGGTGCGTTGCTTGGGGTTGCGCAGCGCGGTGTGGATCTCGCGCGAGCGGTCGATCAGGAACTTCAGCTCTGCCGGGTCCATGGAACAGGGGATGTCCGGGCCCTTGCGGTAGCGCGTGTCGGTGTAGTGGCGCTCGAGGATGCAGGCGCCCAGCGCCACGGAGGCCAGGGCCATCTCCGGGCCGATGCTGTGGTCAGAGAACCCGATCACCGCATTGGGAAAAGCCGCGCGCAGTTCAGGAATGCCCTGCAGGCTGACGATCTCCGGCGGCGAGGGGTACAGGTTGGTGCACTCCAGCAGCGCGTACTCGATGCCCGAGGCGTCCAGCGCGGCCACGCTGGGGCGCAGGCTGTCGATGGTCTGCATGCCGGTGCTCATGATCACCGGCTTGCCAAAGCGGGCGATGTGGCGGATGAGCGGCACATGGTTGCATTCGCCCGAGCCAATCTTGAAGGCCGGCACGCCGATGTCGTGCAGGAAGTCTGCCGCGGCGCGCGAGAAGGGCGTGGAGATGTAGATCATGCCCAGCGCCTCGGTGTGGCGCTTGAGTTCGATCTCGTCCTCGGGCGACAGCGCGCAGCGGCGCATCACCTCCCAGATGGACACGTCGGCGTTGGGCGGGAAGATGGACTGCGCCTCTTCGGTCATCTCGTCTTCGACGAAATGGGTCTGGTGCTTGACCATCTCGCAGCCGGCGCGGTGCGCCGCGGTGACCATGGCCTTGGCCACGTCCAGGCTGCCGCCGTGGTTGATGCCGATCTCGGCCACCACCAGCGGTGGATGCTCGGGGCCGATGTCCCGGTGGGCGATTCTCATGGGCAGTACCTTGCGCTCAGGTTTCGGGTTCAGAGGGGAAGGAGGTCAGACCGCAGTCCATCCGCCATCGACGAAGTACTGCTGGCCGGTGGCGTAGGCGGCAGCGTCCGACATCAGGTAGACCACCATGCCCACCATGTCCTCCCGGCGGGCCATGCGCCGCAGCGGCGTTCTCTGCGCATAGCGCTTTACGAACTCAGGATCGTGCTGGTTCTCCACGCCGCCCGGCACCAGGGTGTTCACCCGGATGCCCTTGTCGCCCCAGTACGTGGCCAGCCAACGGGTCAGGCCGTGGACCCCCGCCTTGCTGGCGGAGTACCCGGGGAAGGAGGCGAACTTCATGCCTTCGTAGATGCGATGGTCAGGCCCCACCACGCCGTAGGTGCTGGAGACGTTGACCATGCTGCCGCCGCCTGATTTCAGCAGGGCCTTGCCGCCCTCGCGCGCCACCAGGAACACGCCGGTGAGGTTCACGCGCAACACCGCTTCCCACACCGCCAGCGGGTAGTCCTCGAAGGGCGAAAACACCGCCCCTTGGCGCATCAGGTGTTCGCCCGTGGCGGCGGCGTTGTTCATGACGCCGTCAACCCGTCCGAACTCCTTCAGCGCCTGCTCGAACAGGGCGACCACATCGGCCTCCACCGCCACATCGCAGGACAGGCCCAGGGCGGGACGCCCCGTGCGCTGGGAAAGCTCCTTCGCGGCCTGCTGCGGATGGGCGCCGGGCAGGTCTGCCACGACGACGTGCGCGCCATGTTCGGCCAAGGCCTGGCAGTAAGCCGACCCCAGCAGGCCATTGCCCCCCGTGACCACGATGACCTTGCCGGTCAGGTCGAATCTGGTGTTTGCATCCATGTGCTTGCTTGCTCCTGCGGTGCTTCAAACTCGTGGGGCCTCAGACCAGGCCGCTGTGTCGCTTCTTCATGAGGTACTCGACAAGCTCGAAGTCGAACTCGCTGTCGATGTCCCAACTGCGATCCTGCCCGATGTCGTAACCCTGGGTGAACCCGCTGAGCAGCCCGGTGCCCCGGCGCAGGTAGTCAGGCGACAGGACGTAGATGGAGGCCACGTGTTCCAGCACCTGGGGCGCATCCTGCCGCCGCACGATGGGTGAGGCGGGAGCCTTGCAGATGCGCAGCCGGCCGCCCTCAACTTCCAGCATGTTGAAGTAGGGGTTCTTGTGCGCCTCGCAGACGGTGAACACGGCATCCACGCCAGGGCTGCCCAGAAACTGGTCGATGGCGCGGTCGATGTCGGCCACCTCGCGCAGGGGCGAGGTGCAGTCGAGGTCCAGAAAGACGTCGATGGGCTCTTCGCGGTAATGGTCGTCACAGGCCTGCAGTGCATGCTGCCAGACGCCCCACTTGCCCGCGGCGGAAGTGGCCAGCGCTGCCGGCCGCATGAAGGGCACCTGCGCGCCGTGGCGCTGGGCCACCTCGGCAATCTGCGGGCTGTCTGTGGACACCACCACCCGCCGAATGCGCGAACAGGCCAAGGCCTGCTCGATGCTCCAGGCGATCAGGGGTTTGCCCAGCAGCGGTCGAATGTTCTTGCCCGGAACCCCTTGGGATCCACCGCGGGCACCGATGACGCAGGTAATGTTCAAGGATCACTCCACAGAGCCGCCGGGGCTCGGAACAGGTGAGGACTCGGCCGTCAAGGTTCGCGGGTCGATGCTGCGGCGCTCCAGGTTCGAGCGGTGGGCCGCGAGCGCCACCCGCAGCACGGACACCGCTTCGTCCAAAGGCGAGATCGGCAGCGCACCGCTGCCCTGGACCCGCTCGAGAAAGTGGGCCATATGCCGCACAAACATGTCGTTGCGCTGGAAGTCGGCAGGCAGGCGATGCACCTCCTGGCGCTCGCCGGAAGCCCGCTCCAGCGTGACCGTGCCCTGCACGTAGTCCCAGGACAGCACGCCCGTGCGGCCCACCACCTCGAAGTGTCGGCCATAGCCGGGCCGGACGTAGTCCAGGTGCACCTGCGCCAACGCTGCATCGCTCAGCCGCAGGCCGATCTGGGCCACCGCCTCGGTCTCGATGTCGAGGGCTGGCACCTGCCGGCACAGGGCCACCACGTCCACCGCGGGCGACAAGAGCCACTGCACCAGATCCAGCTCGTGAACGAGGTCGAAGATGACGCCGCCACCCGTGGCGCGGAAGGCGCCGTAGCCCTGGCGGTGGTCCGTGCCCGGCCGCCAGTCCGGCAGCCATTGGCCTACCGCGGCGCGGGCATGAAACACCTCGCCTATGCAGCCTTGCGCCAGCGCCTGGCGCATCCAGCTCAGGTTGGGGTGGGTGCGCAGCATGAATCCTGCCTCGACCACCAGCCCTTGCGCTGCCACGAGACGCTGCAGGTCGGCAACGCCTTCCATTCCGATGCCCAAAGGTTTCTCAATGAACAGTGCACGCCCCGCCTTGGCCGCTGCCGTGGCCACGGCCAGGTGCTGGTCGGTACGGTTGGCCACCACCACCGCCTGCACCCGGGGCAAGGCAAGCGACCAATCAGAAACCCGTTCCACCTCTGCCGGCAGGGGAGCAGGAGCCTGGGCCTGACCTGGGGTGAGGCCCTCGGCCGCCCGGTAGCTGTAAGCCAGCACGCGCACCCCGAGACCGAGCAGGTTGCTGATGTGCCTGCGGCCCACGGAACCCGTTCCCACCACGAGGACGCAAGGCGAGCTCGTCAGCAGGGCAGCGGGTACGGCATCAGACATGGGTGCGGAGATGGCAGGGCGGAGGCAGGACGGATCGGGCGGTATTGTCGTTAGCATCGGGCTTTGCTTCTCTTGTCCGCCCTGCAACCGCCTGATGTCACGACGATTCTCTCCGGGAACAGGGTGGTGGCTGATCTACATCGTCTACCGCATGGCGTGGGTGCTGGCGCTGCCTGCAGCGCTGGCATGGCTGTGGCATCGAGGCCGCCGCGAACCCGGTTACCGACAGCACTGGGCAGAGCGCCTGGGCCACGTCGAACAAAGCCAGGACCGGCCGGTGTGGGTGCATGCCGCATCGCTGGGCGAGATCCGGGGCGCTGCGCCGCTGCTCAGGGCGTTGTGCGGACAGGGGCTTGCGGTGCGACTGACCACGCTGACGCCGGCGGGTCGCATGGCGGCCCGCAGCTTGTTTGCACAGGAGTGCTCCGCCGGGCGCCTGGAAGTGGTCTACGCCCCCGTGGAGCTGGCGGCCTGCGTCAGGCGTTTCATCGCCCGTACGCGGCCGCGTTGCGCCGTGATGATGGAGAACGACCTCTGGCCCGTCATGCTCGTGGAAGCCCGGCGGTCGGGGCTGCCCCTGGCCATGGCCAACGCCCAGTACTCGCAACGAAGTCAGCAGCGCGACGAGCGATGGTTTCGATTTCGCTCCCGGCTATTCGCCATCTACGATCTGGTGATCGCCAAATCGCAGCGCCAGGCCGATCGCTTCAAGGAGTTGGGGGCAGACCAGGTGCGGGTCGGGGGAGAAATCCGCTTCGACCTCCCGGTTCCTGAGGGGCAGCTCGAGGCGGCCGCCGCACTGGTGCAACGATGGAGCCTGGGTCCGGGTGGCAGGCCGGCGTTGACCGTGGCCAGCGCGGTGGAGGGCGAGGAGGCTCTGTGGCTGGGGCTGCTGGGCGCTTTGCGATCACGCCACGCCGCACAGGGCCTCGCCGCCCCGCTGTTCGTCGTGGTGCCCCGCAGCCCATCCCGGTTCGACGCCTGGGCCTCGCTCTTGCAAGGCCAGGGTTGGCGCGTGGCCCGCCGCAGCCAGGGGCTCGATGCAAACCTGCAGCCGAACCTGCAAGCGATAGGGCACGGCACTTCAGACGGGAGCTTGGCGGACGCGGAGGTCCTGCTGGGAGATTCCCTGGGGGAGATGTTCTTCTATCTCGCCCTGGCCGACGCCGTGGCCGTGGGGGGGTCTTTCCTGCCCTCGGGTTCGCACAACGTGATCGAGCCCTTGTCGTTGGGCAAGCCGGTGGTGGTGGGCCCGGTGACCTGGACGATTGAGTTTCCTGCGGAGGAGGCCTTGGCCGCCAAGGTGCTTCATCGCGTGAGCGACCCCGCCGAGATGGTGGAACCCCTGATGGGCTGGATGAACGGGCGGGGCGATGCGCAGGCGGCAAGACGCGCTGCGCTGGCCTTCGCCGCACAGCACGGCGGCGCCTCCACCAGGCACCTGCGCCTGCTGCTGGACTGGATGGCGGGCCGATGAGCGACGGCACCCCGCACCCGGCACCGGCGGCCCGCACAGCCGCGGCGGCCCGGACGCTTCGGGCCATCGCCACCCTGGAGTCGCCGCTGTGGCGCTGGGCCTTGTCCTGGCGATTGCGCAAAGGAAAGGAAACGCCGGACAGCGTGCGTCAGAAGTGGGTCATCGATGCGCCAGCACGCGCGGCAGGCCCGCTGGTGTGGGGGCATGGTGTCGGGGTGGGCGAATGCCTGACCCTGGCCACCTTGTTCCAGACCCTGGGCGAGCGGCTGCCTGGCCATCACTTCCTGATCACCTCGACGTCCCGAACCTCCGGCGCAGCGCTGCAAAAGGCCCTGCCCCCCAGGTGCGTTCATCAGTTCGCACCTGCCGACACCGTGGAGGCCACGCAGAGGTTCATCCGCCACTGGCAGCCGGACCTCGCCCTGTGGTGCGAGCTGGACTTGTGGCCGGGCCTGCTGAGTGCAGCCGCACTGCAAGGCACGCCCATGTGGCTGGTCAATGCCCGCGTCTCTGCCGCCTCCGCCAAGGCCAAGCGCTGGGTTCGGCCCTACTACCGTCTGACCTTGCCCTTGTTCGAGAGGATTTACGCCCAGGACGAGGCTGCCGCCCAGGCTGTGGCCATGCTGGGTGCGCCGGCCGACCGCGTCGGGGTGGCAGGCACGATCAAGGCCTTGGCCAGATCGCTGCCGGTGGATGCCGGGGCGTTGGCAGCATGGGGATCCCGATGGGGTGAACGCCCCGTGTGGCTGGCAGCCTCCACGCACGAGGGCGAGGAGGCCACGCTCCTTGAAGCCCACCGGCTGATACGCCACGAGCACCCTGCAGCGCTGCTGATCATCGCCCCGCGCTATCCGGCCCGCGGGGCTGCGGTGGCGCAGCAGGCGGCGCAATCCATGCCCGTCGCACTTCGCAGCAGCGAGCAGGCCCTGGAAGACCGGCACGCCGTCTACGTGGCCGACACCATGGGCGAGATGGGCCTGTGGTATCGCCTCGCTTCGGTGGCCTTCGTGGGCGGATCCCTGGTGCCCGTAGGGGGCCACAACCCCTTCGAGGCCCTCGCATTGGGCTGCAGGGTGCTGCACGGGGCACAGGTGCACAACTTCAGCGACAGCTACGAGGCCTTGGCTGCCGACGGACTGACATGCCTCGCCCAGGATCCGGGGTTGATCGCCCGGCTGGTGCAGCAAGCCTGGCGGGAGGGCCGCCCGCCCCCGCTGGCGCACTGGCGTGGTGCCCAGGGCGCGCTGCAGATGGTGGACGACCTGGTGCTGATGCTCAGTGAGCCGCCGCCTGCACCGCCGCATCCGGCTTCACGGACTTGAGCGCGGCCATGAAGTCGTGCTCGATGCGGTCCAGCGCGGCCTGGGTGTGACCTTCGAAGCGCAGCACCAGCACGGGCGTGGTGTTGGAGCCGCGGATCAGGCCGAAGCCGTCGGCGAAGTCCACCCGCACGCCGTCGATGGTGCCCACCTCGCCGCCCGGGAACTTCAGCGAACCGTCGGCCACCCGCGCCTGCAGCGCCTGCACCACGCGCGCGGGCTCGCCTTCGGCGCAGGGCACGTTGAGTTCCGGCGTGGAGAAGCTGGTGGGCAGCGCGTTCAGCACCCGGCTGGGGTTGGCGCTGCGCGACAGGATCTCCAGCACCCGCGCGGCGGTGTAGGTGGCATCGTCAAAGCCGTACCAGCGCTCGCCGAAAAAGATGTGGCCGCTCATCTCGCCCGCAATCGGCGCGCCGATCTCCTTCATCTTGGCCTTGATGAGCGAGTGCCCGGTCTTCCACATCATCGGCACGCCGCCGGCCTTGCGGATGGCCACGGGCAGGCGCTGGCTGCACTTGACGTCGTAGATCACCGTGGCGCCGCGGTGGCGCTTCAGGATGTCGGTGGCGATCAGCATCAACTGCCGGTCGGGGTAGATGATGTTGCCCTGCTTGGTGACGATGCCCAGGCGGTCGCCGTCGCCGTCGAAGGCCAGGCCGAGTTCGGCGTCGGTGGTCTTCACGCGCTGGATCAACTCGGCCAGGTTCTCGGGCTTGCTCGGGTCCGGGTGGTGGTTGGGAAAGTCACCGTTGACCTCGGAGTACATCTCGTCCACGGTGCAGCCCAGCGCGCGCAGCACGCCTGGGGCCGAAGCGCCCGGGATGCCGTTGCCGGAATCGACCACGATCTTCATCGGGCGGGCGAGTTTGCAGTCACCCGCAATGCGCGCCGTGTACTCCGCCCCGATGTCCATCGCGGCGCTGCGGCCGCGGCGCTTGACGTAATCCTCGGCCTCGATGCGCTGGCGCAGCTTCTGGATGTCGTCACCATAGATGGCGCGGCCGGCCAGCACCATCTTGAAACCGTTGTAGTCCTTGGGGTTGTGACTGCCCGTGACCTGGATGCCCGAGCGGCAGCCGTGCGCGCCCCGCGTGGCGGCCACGTAGTACAGCATGGGGGTGGTCACCGCGCCCAGATCCACCACGTCCAGCCCGGTGGATTTCAGGCCCTTGATGAGCGCCGCGGCCAGCTTCGGACCCGACAGCCGCCCGTCACGCCCCACGGCCACGGCCTTCTCGCCCGCCGCCACCGCCTCGCTGCCGAAAGCCCGGCCCAGATGTTCGGCAAAGGTGGCGTCAATGGTCTGGCCGACGATGCCGCGGATGTCGTAAGCCTTGAAGATGGAGGGGTGGACTTGCATGGGGGGAGTCTGGTGACAGGAATGGGGGCTTGAAGAGGCCAAGGGTCTCGGCTGCCGGCGCTGGGGCATTCTAGGGAGATGCAGGTCGCAGAACCGGCGCCTGCGCAAGCACGCTTCATGCCGGATCAAAGGTCCGAAAACGGCCCACTGCGCGGTCCAGCGAAACCTATGATTCCTGCATGACCAGCCCCATGGATGCCGACACCGGTACCTTGAAGGAAACCGCCACGGCCCGCAGGCACCCGGTCGCGCAGCTCCGTGTTGCGGTCGCGGCACCCGATCCGCGCTACCTGGTGCTGGTGGCCCGAGACGCCCGCTTCGATGGCCGGCTTTTCGTTGGCGTGACGTCCACCGGCATCTACTGCCGCCCGGTGTGCCGCGTACGCACACCTGCCGAGCGCCGCTGCAGGTTCTTTGCCCAGGCGGCACAGGCGGAAGCTGCGGGGTTCCGGCCCTGCCTGCGGTGCCGACCGGAGCTCGCTCCGGGCCTCTCCCTCGTCGATTCGCCTCAGGCGCTGGGGGTGGCGGCTGCCGCCCTCATCGACGAGGCCGTCCATGCAGGACGCGCCTTGCCCATGGCAGCCGTGGCCGCCCGCCTGGGCGTGACCGACCGGCATCTGCGTCGGCTGTTCTCCCAGACCTTGGGCGTCTCGCCCAAGGCCTACCTCGACACACGCAGGCTGCTTTTAGCCAAGCAGCTGTTGACGGACACCCGCCTGCCCATGGCCGAAGTCGCCCAGGCTGCGGGCTATGCCAGCTTGAGACGCTTTTACGCCACGTTCCTCAGCCACTACCGCCTGAACCCCAGTGCCTTGCGGCGCCAGCAACGTCCTTCGGGTGGCGGCCTTCGTGGGACGGCGGACGACACGCTGGTGTGCCGGCTGGGCTACCGCCCGCCCTACGACATCGCCGGCGTGATGCGCTTTCTGCAGGACCGCGCGGTGACAGGCGTCGAGGTCGTGGACGGCCTGACCTGGCGACGCACGTTGAGTCTGGCCCTGCCGCCCCACCAGGGCCAGGCCGCCAGCGGATGGATCGCGGCCCGGTTTGATCCTGATCACCATGAGGTGGAGGTCACCCTGTCGTCTTCGCTCCAGCAGGCCCTGGGGCCGCTGCTGGCCCGCATACGTCAGGCCTTGGACCTGGACGCAGACCCTGCCTGCATCGATCCGGTGCTGGCCTGCATGCAGATGCAGGTCTTGCCCGGCTCACGCAGCTTGCCCTCCGTGCCCGGGCTGCGCGTGCCCGCTGGCGTTGACGGTTTCGAGACCGCCGTTCGCGTGATCCTCGGACAACAGGTCACGGTGGCTGCAGCGCGAACGCTGACCGGACGCCTGGCGGGGGCCCTCGGGTCCCCTGTGGCCGCACCCGGTCAGGGTCTGACGCATCTGTTTCCCACGGCGCAGCAAGTGGACCAGGCCAGCGCCGAGGAGATCGGGCGCCTGGGCATCGTGCGTCAACGCGTGCGCGCACTGCAGGCCGTGGCTCAGGAGGTGGCCAGCGGCAGGCTCGTGCTGGACCGTGGCGCTGCGCTGGAACCGACCTTGAACGCACTTCGGGCCCTGCCCGGCGTGGGCGAATGGACAGTGCAGGTGATCGCGATGCGGGCCCTGGCCTGGCCCGATGCCTTTCCTGCCACCGACATCGCCTTGCTCAAGGCCCTGCACACCCGCGACGCCCGCGCCGCAGAGCGCCAGTCTGAGGCCTGGAGGCCTTGGCGCGCCTACGCTGTCATGCGGCTTTGGCAGTCGCTGCTCAGCCCACCGCAGGACACTGCAGGTACACCCACTTGAACCCGCTGATACATCGCCTGGATCTCACGGCTCCAGGCGCTCCAGAAGCCCCACGCCTCCACGCTCCACACCATGCACGCTGAACGCAAGCCCGCCCCTCCAGCACACCGCAGCCGACCTGCGTCCGCCAGTGGCGCGACACAGGCGCGCCTCGATACACCCCTGGGCCCCATGACCGCACTCGCCACAGACCTGGGTCTGTCGGGCTTGTGGTTCGACGGTCAGAAACATCATCCAGGCCCCCTGGTGGCGCCCGAAGATCCACAGCACCCGATGCTGCAAGCCACCGCGCGCTGGCTGAGCGCTTACTGGGCACGAACGCAAGACGGCGGGCCCGCCCCGGCGCTCGACCTCAGCGCCGGCACCCCCTTCCAGCGCGCCGTGTGGGCCGCCCTGCTGAGCATTCCGCCAGGCGGCACGTCCACCTACGCCGCCATCGCCGCCGCCGCCGGCTCGCCTGCGGCCGTGCGCGCTGCCGGCGCAGCCATCGGGCGCAACCCGGTCAGCCTTATCGTGCCCTGCCACCGCGTGCTGGGCAGCGGCGGCGCGCTCACGGGTTACGCAGGCGGGCTGGAACGCAAACGCGCCCTGCTGGCGCACGAGGGCGCAATCCCTGCATGACCGCGCGTCAGTTTGCGGAACTGCTGGCGCTGGCGGCGCTGTGGGGCGCCTCGTTTCTGTTCATACGGGTGGCGGTGCCGGAGTTCGGGCCGGTCATGGTCACGGAGATACGCGTGCTGCTGGCGAGCCTGGCGCTTGCGCCGCTGCTCTGGATGAGCGGGCACTGGCGTGCCCTGCGCGCCCATGCCGGGCCGCTGGTGGTGGTGGGCGTGGTGAATTCGGCCCTGCCGTTTGCGCTGTACAGCTACGCCTTGCTGTGGATCTCCACCGGGCTGGCCGCCATCTTCAACGCCACCGCACCCCTGTGGGGCGCGCTGATTGCCTGGGCCTGGCTGGGCGAGCGCCTGAGCCGTACGCGCGTGCTGGGCCTGGTGCTGGGCTTTGCCGGCGTGGTGTGGCTGGCCTGGGACCAGGCGGGCCTGCGCAGCGGGGCGGGCTGGGGGCAGGCGGCCTGGGCCGTGGTGGCGTGCCTGGTCTCCACCCTGTGCTACGGCTTTTCCGTGAACTTCACCAAACGCCACCTGGGCACTGCGCCCCCCATGGCCGTGGCAGCGGGCAGCCAGATGGTGGCCGGGCTGGCCCTGGCGCTTCCGGCCACCGCCACATGGCCGTCGGCCGCACCCAGCCCTGGCGCATGGGCAGCGGTGACGGTGCTGGGTCTGGCCTGCACCGGCCTGGCGTACTGGCTGTACTTCCGGTTGATTGCCAGCGCGGGCCCGAGCAAGGCGCTGGCCGTGGCCTACCTCATCCCGCTGTTTGCCCTGGCCTGGGGATGGCTGTTCCTGGGCGAGGGCGTGACCCCCGTGATGGTGGGCGCCGGCAGCGTCATCCTGCTGGGCACGGCCTTGGCCACCGGCCTGATCGGCGCCCGGACGCCAGGACACCGCTGAGGGTGCCCAGGTAGGCAGCGGAACGCTTCCATCAGCCCCCGACCAGGGAGCCCCACGCCCGCCGCCAGCGGTCACCCCCGCCGGTGCCCCACCTCGAAATCATTGCGCCCGCTGCGGTCCACGCCGCGCACCAGCCACAGCGGGCGGTTCGCGAAGTTCACGGCGACGCCGGTCTTGCCGTCCACCGGGCGCAGGTTGCGCTCGAAGACCGAGGTGGAGGGCATGTAGCGCAGCGCCACGCCCGTGCGGCGCTTGCCCGAGGTGTTGGCCGCCGCGCCGTGGATCATGTAGACGTCGTGCAGCGACATCTGCCCGGGCTGCAGTTGCAGGTCCACCGCCTGGGCTTCGTCGAAAGTGCCGTCGGCCATGCGCTGGTTGAGCGTGAGGTCGGTACGGTCTTCGTGCAGGTGTTCGTGCAGGTGCTCGCCTTCATGCGAGCGGGGAATGACGCGCAGGCAGCCGTTTTCTACGGTGGACTCCTCCAGCGCCACCCAGGCCGTGCAGGTGGCCAGGGGACGGATCGGCCAGTAGTGGCCATCCTGGTGCCAGGGGGTCTCGTAGCCCTCACCCGCGGGCTTGCAGAAGACATGGCATCCCCAGAGGATGACGTCTTCACCGATGACGTCGGACACCAGTTCCACGATCTCCGGGTCACGCGCCAGATCCAGAAAATCGCTCACGCCGCGCACCCCTTCGCCGTTGTCGCCCGCCACGTGGGCGGACACCAGCTTCTCGGGCCGCACGCCGGGGTTGTCACGCAGCAGCGTTTCCAGCGCCTGCACCATGGCGGCCACGCGGGATGGCGGCAGGCGGAATTCAGGGATCACCCAGCCCTCGTGCTGGTAGTGGGCGGTTTCGGCGGCGGACAGTCGGGCCATGGATGCTCCTGGAAAGAGGTGGCTGCAGCAGGCTTGTTGGAGGCCGGTGCGGCGGCGGACGGCAGACAACAGTTTCGGGCTTTATCGTAAGTGCCCCGGCCACCATAATCCCCGCCCCATGGCCATGCACGATTGTTCAGGCACCGGGGACGCTCCAGGCGACGGAGCGTCATCCGCTGTCTTGGCGCTGGCAGCCCCCGCGGCCCGGGCCTGCCTCAGGCCCCGGGAAGCCTGGCGGGCCTGGGCGCTGGCGTGGCAGACGCTGGTGCCCATCTTCCTTGCCCTCACCTTCCTGGCGTTCGCTGCCACAGCGCACGCAGCAGCGCCTGACCGCATCGAGGCACAAGCACCTTCTGCACGCCTGACCGGCCAGATCGCCTACCTCATCGACACCAGTGGCCAGCTCGGCATCGAGCAGATCAGCCACCCGAGCGCGCAAGGGGCCTTTCGCACGCCCGAGGGGCCGCTGCGCACTCTGTACGACGACCGGCCGTACTGGATTCGCGTGGTGATGCAGCACGAGGGCGACCGGGGGGACTGGGTGCTGGCCATGAGCACCACCGGCCTGCGTGAGGTGGAATTCCACGGCCCCTTCGATGTGGCCGGCGCGCCGCTGGGCGAGGTGGTGCGTACTGGCCTGGACCGGCCCTGGGCCAGCCGCCCGCTACAGAGTGAACGCTGATATGGCTTCTCTCTGTCAAGAGGCCGGACGCATTCCTCTGCAATTACAGATGTCATTGATCCCGTTGCCGGACGGGGAACGCGACGGAGCCTGTGGTTGCCACCCGTAATGGATGTGCGACGGTTGTTCATGCTGATATGCGAGGGTTGGTTAC
>Ga0315906_10001120_pt1 | contig 40495 bp, 33 predicted proteins | sample LakEriMetagenome_4_FD_203526 | JGI IMG/M metagenome (GOLD analysis project Ga0315906, IMG submission 203526) | Freshwater fungal communities from buoy surface, Lake Erie, Ohio, United States - Buoy 2 MA122 | ecosystem: Environmental > Aquatic > Freshwater > Lake > Lake biofilm | place: USA... | reverse complement strand
TCGATGGCGTGAAGGACCTGTGGGTGCTCGAGGTCGCGCTCGGTCGCAAGCTCAAGACGTCTGCAAAGAGGGCCGCGTAAGATGAATCAGACCGCCGCCAGTTCCAACTGCCGGCGGGACATCGCCGTGACAAGGCCGAAGAGATCATGTGCCCCACAGCTGGACGGGGCGTCAACGTCGCGATGGAGGCCCTGAAGGCCGATTTCGGGGATTGATCCAGCGCGTAGCGACTGCGTCGACCGGATGTTGGCCGCAACAAGATTCATCGCGTTGAGGATGCTGCGACCGCCGACCTCACGCAGCTTTGACAAGGGCCAAAAATCCCGATGGGCTCAGAGCGAAAACTGCACCGGTTCTCGGTCGATCGAACGCAAATCGGTATCAGTTCGTTGAAAGTGGCGTCACGCCCAGCAACTGATGCAGCCGCGGGCTGGTGGTGGTGTACTGCAGTTGCACCTTTTCGTCCGGGAAGACATAGGCGCAGGCCGCGTAGGCCGCCAGCGTGGCCTCGTGGAAGCCGCACACGATGAGCTTCTTCTTGCCGGGGTAGGTGTTGACGTCACCCACGGCGAAGATGCCGGGCTCGCTGGTCTCGAACTTCTCTGTGTCCACCACCAGTTGCTTGCGCTCCAGGGCCAGACCCCACTGCGCAATCGGCCCGAGCTTGGGGCTCAGCCCCAGGAAGGGCAGCAGGCTGTCCACGGGCACGGCCTGGGTGCGGTCGTCCGGGCCCATGACCAGCAGATGCGTGAGCGTGCCCTGCGCTTCCTCGAAGCCGAGGATCTGGCCCGCCACGAAGCGCATCGCGCCCGATTTGCGCAGCTCGCGCATGCGTTCCACCGTGGCTGGGGCCGCGCGGAAGGCGTCTCGCCGGTGCAGCAGTGTGACGCTGCGCGCCTGCTGCGGCCCGTCTTGTGCGAAGTTGACGGCCCAACCCAGGGCGGTGTCGTCGTCGCCCATCACCACCAGGTGCTGGTCAGCAAATGCGGCCGGGTCGCGCACCCGGTAGAAGACCTGCTGGTCATGAAAGCGCTCCAGACCGGGCACCTTCAACGTGCGGGGCTGGAAGGCGCCCACGCCGCCGGCAATGAAGACGGTCTTGCTCAGCAGGCGGGTGCCCTGGCTGGTCTGCACAAGGAAGCGCTGGTCAGCCTGCCGCTGCACCGAGGCCACCTCCTGGTTCAGGTGGAAGGTGGCGCCGAAGGGCTGGATCTGTTGCAGCAGGCGGTCAGTGAGCTCCCGCCCGGTGCAGAACGGCAGGCCTGGGATGTCGTAGATCGGCTTGTCGGGATACAGCTCGATGCACTGACCGCCTGGCATGGGCAGCGTGTCGATGACGTGGGCGCGGATCTCCAGCAGGCCCAGCTCGAACACCTGGAACAGGCCTGCCGGGCCGGCGCCGATGACCACGGCGTCGGTCTCGAGAGGGGGTGCCATGGCCGCGCGACGAAGCTGCGGGCGCCGGCCTCAGCGCTGCAGTTCGCTCAGCTTGCCGGAGCGGTCTTTCCAGTCGTCAGCGTCGGGCAGCGGGGTCTTGCTGCGGGTGATGCTCGGCCACTTGCGTGACAACTCCGCATTGAGCTTGATGAAGTGCTGCTGGTCGCCGGGCACGTCTTCCTCGGGCAGGATGGCGTTGACCGGGCACTCGGGAATGCAGACGGCACAGTCGATGCACTCGTCGGGGTCGATGGTGAGGAAATTGGGGCCTTCACGGAAGCAATCGACGGGGCATACGTCGACACAGTCGGTGTACTTGCAGCGGATGCAGGATTCTGTGACGACGTGGGTCATGGCGGAGGTCCGAAGGCTGGGAGCCGGGGTGGCTGCGGGTAGGGGGTGGCAAGACTTGACATCAGGCTGGGTTGACACGCCAGCCCAGTAAACCCGAAGTTTACGGTGCTCTCAGGGCGCTGCAGGGCGCCGCAGGGCACGGTCACCGGCAGCATGGGCGCGTGGCGCTGCAGGTACCAGCCGTTCTGCAGCCGCAGAGGGCGGAAGGCGTCGTCGGGCAACTCGCCCGCCAGATGACGCTCGAACTGATCCCGGTACTGGGCCGCGCGCGTGAACGAGCTGGCGGTCGAAGTCGGTGCAGCGGTACATGGCAGCGCGTCTGTGGCGGCGAAACGGGGACAGCGGGCGAGGCACCAGGGCTGCGGTGACAATCCTCCACGCGCCACAGCGGCTGTCAGGCAGGCCATGTGTGACCCGGCGTGCATGTTCCTGACTTCGCGCCCTGACCCTGGGCCGCAGCCTCATTTTCGAAAAGAACTGAATGGTTTGATCTTCATGCCTTTGGGTCATAAAGCTCCCTCCCCGTTGGGCGTGGACCACTCCAGGCGCGCAGCCTTGGTCGCCTTCCTGGCGGCGGCGCTGTCCGGGTGCCAGTCGGTGCCACCGGCCACGCGCCCGTTGGAGGCCCCGCCAACGCCCGCACCGCCGGCCCCGCCCAGACCGCCGCGCCTGGGCCTGGCGCTGGGCGGCGGTGCCGCGCGGGGCTTTGCGCACATTGGGGTGATCCAGGTGCTGGAGGAGGCCGGCATCAAGCCTGATCTGGTCGTCGGCACCTCTGCGGGCAGCCTGGTGGCCGCGCTCTACGCCGCCGGCCGCAATGGCACGGAGCTGGCCGCCTTGGCCCAGTCCATGGACGAAGGCGCCATCACGGACTGGGCGTTCCCCGGCAGAGGGCTGATCCGGGGTGAGGCCCTGGCGCGCTACGTGCGGGAGCAGACGGGGCAGCGTGCCATCGAGCAGATGAGCCTGCCGCTGGGCATCGTGGCCACCGACCTGGACAGCGGCTTGCCCATCCTGTTCCAGCGTGGCGACACAGGCATGGCTGTGCGTGCCTCCAGCGCGGTGCCGGCCGTGTTCCAGCCGGTCAAGATCGGCACGCGCGAGTACGTGGACGGCGGCCTGGTGTCGCCCGTGCCGGTGCGCTTTGCGCGTCAGATGGGGGCGGAGCTGGTGGTGGCGGTGGACATCTCCACGCCGCCTGACGGCGCACCCACGGGCGACCCCTTCAAGATGCTGATGCAGACCTTCTCGATCATGGGCAAGAGCATCAACCACTTTGAGCTGCGCGATGCCGATGTCGTGGTGCGGCCGCGCCTGCAGGGCGTGGGCAGCGCCGACTTCACTGCGCGCAGCCGAGCCATCGCCGCCGGACGCGAAGCTGCGCAAGGGGTGCTGGCGCCGCTGCGGGCGCGCATGGCGGCCTTGACGCGCTGAACCACGGGCGCTGCCAGGGCCTCGAAAGAAAATGGCCCGGACAAGCCGGGCCAAGATAGGGTGCGGCCCGGACAAGCCGGGCTGGAAAAAAGAGCGGCCCGGACGAGCCGGGCCGCAAACGCTTTCGAAGAGCATTTCCGTCCACGAGGATCAGACTCCATCCGGACCCTCACCCGCTTGCGCAAGCGCAAACGAGTGGCAGTCTGGCGCGAAGGCCCTCGGTCAGCGTGTTCGGCGATGCGCTGTTCAGGCGGCGCGACGGGCGCGGGTCTGGGCTTGCGTGGCCTTGACGGCGGTGTTGGTCATGGCCTGAAAGTTGGCTTCGGCCACGTCGGTGGCTTGCTTGGCAGCCTTCTGCACGGTTTCGAAGGCGTTGTTGGCGGCGGCCACGGCGGACTTCACCAGGGTCACGGCGTTCTCGGTGCCGGCAGGCGCGTTCTTCACGGCGGTGTCCACCAGCGCGGTGAACTTCGACTGGATCTCGGCCAGCTGGCTCTCGGCCACCTTGGCCACTTCGCTGTTGGTGGAGGCGGCGATCTCGTACACGTGACGACCGTAGGCGGCAGCCTTCTCGGCGGCGGGTTGCAGCATGGCTTGCTGCAGGGCCAGCAGCTCTTGCGCGTCCTTCACGGACAGGGCGGCCTTGGTGGTGTCAGCGGCCTCGACCATCGCGGTCTTGGCGACCTGGATGTTCAGCTCGACGAGCTTCTCGACGCCTTCGAAGGCCTTCTGGGTCAGGCCGAAGAGGGTCTCGACGTTGGCCTTGTGGGCGGCAACCATTTGTTCAGCGGTCAGATAGGACATGGTGAGCTCCTTGAATGGAATGAAGTTGAAGGACTGGGACAAAGTGCTGGGTTACAGAGATATGCTGCACTGCAACATGAATCGAAGTATAGGGTTTCCACGGGGCATTGCAAGCGGTTTTTGCTGCGGCGCAACAAATTCTTTGCCCTTCCTAGAATCCAGCCCCTGATGCGGGCCTTCCACTCCGACCGTTTCGTGCTCCCGCTGCCCGCCGGGCACACCTTCCCCATGGACAAGTACCGCCTGCTGCGGGAAGCGGTTGCGCAGGCGGTGCCCGAGATCCGTGTGCAAGAGGCGCCGCCGGCCACCGACGGTGAACTGGCCCTGGTGCATGACCCGGCCTGGATCGGCGCGGTGGTGGAGGGCCGCACCACGCCCGCGCAACAGCGAGAGATCGGCTTTCCTTGGACGCCGCAGATGGTGGAGCGTTCGCGCCGGTCCGTGGGGGCCAGCATCGCGGCGGCGCGCTGCGCCTTGCTGGAGGGCGAGGGCGTGGCGGCCAACCTGGCGGGCGGCACCCACCATGCCTATGCCCACAAGGGCTCGGGCTACTGCGTGTTCAACGACGTTGCGGTGGCCGCACGCCTGATGCAGGCCGAATGGCATCGACTGCGCCGGAGCTTGCTGCGCGTGCTGGTCATCGACCTGGACGTGCACCAGGGCAACGGCACCGCCTCGATCTTTCAGGATGACGACTCTGTGTTCACCTTGTCGCTGCATGGCGCCAAGAACTTTCCCTTTCGCAAGGAGCGAAGCGACCTCGACATCGAACTGCCCGACGGCTGCACGGATGTGCCCTATCTGGAGACGCTGGACCACGCGCTGCAGGAAGTGGACGCGCGCATGGCTGCGGCGCCCCCTGGCCTGGCCTTCTACCTGGCCGGTGCCGACCCGCACGAGAACGACCGCCTGGGCCGCCTGAAGATCAGCGCCGATGGCCTGGCCGAGCGCGACCGCAGGGTGCTGGACTGGTTACACGAGCGCCGTGTGCCGGTCGCCCTGTCGATGGCCGGGGGCTATGGGCGGGACCTGGACGTCACGGTGCAGATCCAGGCCCGCACGCTGGAACTGGCGTGTGCAGCCTGGCAGCGGTGGCCCAGGCAGGCGGCACAATCTGCGGCGGCGTGATGCTCACCGACGCACCGCCCCGTACCGAACCCCTCCAGCCGACGCAGACCTCATCAGATGCCGGACCGTCCGTCCTCGCCCACGCGCGATGGCTACCCGCACTTCGAGACGATCTCCACCCGCTGGATGGACAATGACGTCTACGGGCACGTCAACAACGTCGTCTACTACAGCTTCTTCGACACGGCGGTGAACCGCTACCTGATTGAGCGGGGCGCCCTGGACCCGGGCGCTGGCGAGGTCATTGGTCTCGTGGTCGAGACCCACTGCAACTACTTTTCGCCGTTGTCGTTTCCCCATAACGCCCAGGCCGGTGTGCGGGTGGCCCATGCCGGGCGTTCCAGCGTCCGCTACGAGATCGCTCTGTTTGCCCAGGGTCAGGAGCGCGCAGCTGCGGCTGGCCATTTCGTGCACGTTTACGTCGACCGCCTCACCCGGCGTCCGATCGATCGTTTTCCCGAGGCGCTTGAGAAGGCCCTCCATCCCTTGAAAGACCATGCTCATGAGCGCTGACACCTCAGACGCCGCCCAATCCGCCGCCGTCGACCAGGCCATCACCTCGCGCCGCTCCGTCCGCGCCTACCTGCCCACGCCCGTGCCTCGGGAGACCATCGAGGAGATCCTGGCGGTGGCTTCGCGCGCGCCCTCAGGCACGAACACCCAGCCCTGGAAGGTCCATGTGCTGACGGGCGCGGCCCTGCAGCGCTTGAGCGCCCGGATTTGCGCTGTCTACGATGACCCGGCCCAGCGCAGCCAGCACACCGAGGAGTACGCCTACTACCCGACCGAGTGGCGCTCGCCGTATGGGGACCGCCGCCGCAAGGTAGGCTGGGATCTCTACAGCCTGCTGGGCATTGCCAAGACCGACAAGGCGCGCATGCACGCGCAGCATGCCCGCAACTACAGCTTCTTCGACGCGCCCGTGGGCCTGATCTTCACCATCGACCGCGTGATGCAGCAGGGCAGCTGGCTGGACTACGGCATGTTCCTGCAGAGCGTCATGGTGGCTGCCCGTGCCCGTGGTCTGGACACTTGCCCGCAGGCGGCCTTCACGCAGTTCCATCGCCTCATCAGCGACGAACTTCAACTGCCTGCCGAGGAGATGGTGGTGTGCGGGATGGCGCTGGGTCATGCCGACCCCAAGGCCATCGAGAACACCCTGGTCACCGAGCGTGAGCCGGTGGCCGGCTTTGCCCGCTTCTTGGAGTGATGCGATGACGGTGCCACCCATTCCAGATGCCGGGAACAAGGCGGGGGAGGCGCCTGTTGCCGCCGTGGACGCTGCAGTGCAGCAGCAACGGCGGCCGATGATCAGCCGCGGGGCGGCATGTCTCGCGGCCATTTCCCTGCTGGCGCTGATGCCCCAGATGGCGATGGCTGCGGAGATCGACGGCCGCGCCCTGTCCGCCTGGTGGGCCCTGCCGTTTGCCGGCATGTTGCTGTCCATCGCCATCATGCCGCTGGCGATTCCGCACATCTGGCACCACCACTTCGGCAAGATTGCCGCGGGTTGGGCGCTGTTGCTGCTAGTGCCGTTTGCGATCACGCAAGGGGCGGGCCTGACGGGCGGCATGCTCGTGCACGTGCTGCTGGCCGAGTACATCCCCTTCATCGTCCTGCTGACGGCGCTGTTCACGGTGGCTGGCGGCATCTACGTGCGCGGCAATCTGCACGGTAGCCCCGGCCTCAACACGGCCATCATGGGAATCGGCGCCGTGCTGGCCAGCTTCATGGGCACCACCGGGGCGTCCATGCTGCTCATCCGTCCGCTGATCCGCGCCAACGACAACCGCAAGCATGTCGCGCACGTCATCGTCTTCTTCATCTTCATCGTCAGCAACGCCGGGGGCTCGCTCACGCCGCTGGGTGATCCGCCGCTGTTCCTGGGCTTTCTCAAGGGCGTGGACTTCTTCTGGACGGCCAAGACCATCTTCCCCGAGACACTGTTCCTCGTGAGCACCTTGCTCGCCATCTTCTATGTCATCGACAGCTACTGGTACCGCAAGGAAGGTGTACAGCGTGCAGACCCTACACCGGACGACCACACCTTCGGCATCCAGGGCGGGGTGAACTTCCTGCTGCTGCTGGCGGTCGCGGTCCTGGTGCTGATGAGCGGTACCTGGAAGCCCGGCATCAGCTTCGATGTCTTCGGCACCGAAGTGGAGTTGCAGCAGATCGTGCGCGACGGCCTGTTGATCGTGGTGACCTTCGTGTCGCTGGCCATCACGAAGACCTCGGTGCGCGAGGACAACCAGTTCTCCTGGGCACCCATGCAGGAGGTGGCCAAGCTCTTCATCGGCATCTTCGTCACCATGGTGCCGGTGCTGGCCATGCTGAAGGCCGGCGAGGCCGGACCCTTTGCCGCCGTGGTGCGATCGGTCACCGGCCCGGGCGGTGAGCCGCTGCCCTGGGCCTACTTCTGGTTCACAGGCGTTTTGAGCTCCTTCCTCGACAACGCACCCACCTACCTGGTGTTCTTCAACCTGGCCGGGGGGGTCCCGCAGGTGTTGATGACCACCGGGGCTGCCACGCTGGCGGCCATCTCGGCCGGTGCCGTGTTCATGGGGGCCAACACCTACATCGGCAACGCGCCCAACTTCATGGTCAAGGCGATTGCCGAGGACCGCGGCATCCGCATGCCCAGCTTCTTCGGCTACATGGCCTGGAGCGGCTGCATCCTGATTCCGCTGTTCGTCATCATGACTTTCATCTGGTTCCGTTGAGGGAGCGACCACACATGAGCAGACCTGCCGTCCTGGTGGCGCGCGCCGTCTTCCCCGAGACGGTGGCGCGCCTGCGCGAACATTTCGACGTCGAGGACAACCCCGGCGACACCATCTTCACCAAGCCGCAGTTGATCGAGCGCCTGCACGGCAAGGCGGGTGCCTTCACCACCGGCAGCGAGCGCATCGACGCGCAGGTGCTGGACGCCAACCCGCAGTTGCGCGTGGTGGCCAACATGGCGGTGGGGTACAACAACTTCGATGTGGAGGCCTGCACCGCGCGTGGCGTGCTGGCCACCAACACGCCCGACGTGCTGACCGAGACCACGGCCGACTTCGGCTTCGCGCTGATGATGGCCACGGCACGGCGCATGGCCGAGAGCGAACATTTCCTGCGCCGCGGAGACTGGACGCGCTGGGCCTACGACATGTTCACCGGCAGCGACGTGCATGGCGCCACGCTGGGCATCCTGGGCATGGGCCGCATCGGCCAGGCCATCGCACGGCGCGGTGCGCTGGGCTTTGGCATGAAGGTGATTTATCACAACCGCTCCCGCCTGACCGTTGATCAGGAGGCCCCGCTGGGGGCGCGTTACGTGGACAAGGCCACGCTGCTGCGCGAGGCTGACCACCTGGTGCTGGTGCTGCCGTACTCGGCCAGCAGTCACCACGCCATCGGCGCGGCCGAGCTGGCGCAGATGAAGCCCACGGCCACACTCACCAACGTGGCCCGGGGCGGCATCGTCGACGACGCCGCGCTGGCCGTGGCCTTGCGCGAGCGCCGCATCGCCGCTGCGGGGCTGGACGTGTTCGAGGGCGAGCCCCAGGTGCACCCGGACCTGCTGACAGTGCCCAACGTGGTGCTCACGCCGCACATCGCCAGCGCCACCGTGGCCACGCGGCGCGCCATGGCCGAGCTGGCGGCGGACAACCTGATCGCGGCGCTCACGGGTGGCGCGCCACCCACCCCCCTCAACCCGCAGGTGTTGCCGCTGCGCCCCGCATGACGACGGACGCCTGGACGATTGCGCTGGTCACGCTGGCCGCGTTGAACCTGCTGGTGCTGGCAGGGCTGTGGCTGCGAGGCGGCCGTGGCGATGGGGGCGCCCACGAGCGCCGGCACGCCGAAGCCCTGGCGCAGATGGAAAGGCTGGAGCGAGAGCTGAGAGATGAGCTGGGCCGCCAGGCGCAGGCCTCGCGTGCCGACCTCGCCGGCTTCCAGCAGACCCTGCTGGCTCAGGGGGCCGAGGCTGCCCGCACGCAGAACGAGCAACTGGGCCACCTGTCGCTGCGCAACGAGCAGCGCCTGGGAGAAGTGCGTGCTGCCGTGCAGGAACAGCTCAAGGCCTTGCAGGAGGGCAACGAGCGCAAGCTCGAGCAGATGCGCGCCACCGTGGACGAAAAGCTTCATGCCACCTTGGAGCAGCGGCTGGGCGAGAGCTTCAAGCAGGTGGCCGAGCGCCTGGAGCAGGTGCACCAGGGGCTGGGAGAGATGCAGGGCCTGGCTCGCGACGTGGGCTCGCTCAACCGTGTGCTGACCAACGTGAAGACACGCGGCATCTTTGGCGAGGTGCAGCTTGCCGGACTGCTGGAGCAGGTGTTCACGCCCCAGCAGTACGCCGCCAACGTCGAGACCGTGCCCGGCAGCGGGGCGCGCGTCGAGTTCGCCATCCGCCTGCCCGGGCGCGGCGATGACGGCACCACCTTGTGGCTGCCCATCGACGCGAAGTTCCCGCGCGAGGACTACGAACGGTTGCTGGACGCCCAGGACCGGGCCGACCCACAGGCCGCCGAGGCCGCGGCGCGCGCTATCGAGGTCCGGTTGAAGGCCGAGGCCAGGACCATCCGCGAGAAGTACGTGGCGGCCCCGCACACCACGGATTTCGCCATCCTCTTCGTGCCCACCGAGGGGCTTTATGCAGAGGCGCTGCGTCGCCCCGGGCTGGTGGAGGCGCTGCAGCGCGAATACCGCGTGTCGCTGACCGGCCCCACCACCTTGCTGGCGACGCTGTCCAGCCTGCAGATGGGCTTTCGCACCCTGGCGCTGGAGAAGCGCAGCGCCGAGGTCTGGCAGGTGCTGGGCGCGGTGAAGACCGAGTTCGGCAAGTTCGGCGACGTGTTGGCCAAGACGAAGAAGAAGCTGTCCGAGGCCGCCAGCACCATCGACGCCGCCGAAGTGCGCACGCGGGCCATGGCGCGGCAGCTCAAGGGCGTGGAGTCGCTGCCCGAGGCGCAGGTGCAGGCCCTGCTGCCTCTGGCGGCTGACCCTGAACCTGAGGAAGAGGACGGCACGCCCGGTGTCTGAACCTGGCAGCCCGCCCATCCTGCCGGGCGCGGGCCTGAACAGCCGCACCATGCTGGCGCTGGTGCTGGGCCAGGTGGGTATCCATGCCGCCATGGCCGGCCTGCGACTGGCCGCGCCCTTGCAGGCCCTGCGGGAGGGCTACAGCGCCTGGTCCGTGGGGCTGCTGCTGGCTTTGTTCGCCGCTGCGCCCGTGCTGCTGGCCATGCCCTCCGGGCGGCTGGCAGACCGTCATGGCTACCACCGCCCGGTGGGGATCGCCGTGCTGCTTTCTGCCCTGGGAGCGGTGTGCGCCCTGGGCGCCACCTTCGTGGAAGGTGCGCTGCACTTCGGCCTCTTGTGCCTGGCCGCCACCTTGTGCGGCAGCGGCACCAACATGGGCATGCTGGCCATCCAGCGCACCGCCGGCCTGGTCGCCCGAGACAGCACCGAGCGCGTGCGCATGTTCAGCTGGCTGGGCGTGGCCCCCTCGTTTGCCAACGTGGTCGGGCCTGTGGCTCTTGGCTTCATGATCGACTGGGCCGGCTTCGCCGCCGCCTACGCCCTCATGTTCCCGCTCATTGCGCTGACCTGGTGGAGCGCGCGCCAGGTGCCGCGCATGCCCCGCGCGCAGGCATCGGCTTCGGCGGGCACCCTGGGCAGCGCATGGAGCCTGCTGGCCGCGCCCGGCATGAAGCGGCTGCTGTTGTCGAACTGGCTGCTGTCCGCCTGCTGGGACGTGCATGCCTTCGCGCTGCCCATCATCGGACATGACCGGGGGTTCAGCGCCTCCACCATCGGCCTGATCCTGGGCACTTTCACCCTGAGCGTCAGCGCCATCCGCCTGGCCATCCCGGCGTTGGCCCATCGCATGGAGGAGACGGCCATGATCCGCTGGGGCATGCTGGGCACCGGGGCGGTCTTCGCGCTGTACCCGCTGGCGACGAGCCCCTGGCAGATGGGCCTGTGCGCGGCGGTCCTGGGCGTCACCCTGGGCAGCACCCAGCCGATGGTGATGTCAGCGCTGCACCACCTGACACCCGACAACCGCCATGGCGAGACGCTGGCCTTTCGCTCCATGGCCATCAACCTCTCCAGCACGCTGATGCCGCTGCTGTTCGGCGCTGCGGGCCTGGCCGTGGGCGCCGGTGCCTTGTTCTGGTTGGTGGGTGGGTCGGTCGCCGCGGGTTCCTGGGCCGTGGGCGGGCTCAAGCGGCACTTGCTGCCGTAGCCCCCGTAGCCCCCCCGCCGCCATCAGGCCGGGTGGTTTGCAGGCTTTCAGGCTTCAGGCTTTCAGGCCAGGCCCTGGTGCCGCAGCAGCGCGTCGATCTGCGGTTCCCGCCCGCGGAAGGCCTTGAAGCTTTCCAGCGCCGGCCGGCTGCCACCCACTTCCAGGATGGTGTGCAGGTAGCGCTGACCGGTGGCGACGTCCAGCGGGTCGGTCTCCTCGAAGGCGCTCCAGGCATCGGCGCTCAGCACCTCGGCCCACTTGTAGCTGTAGTAGCCCGCCGCATAACCCCCGCCGAAGATGTGGGAGAAGGCGTTCTGGAAGCGGTTGAAGGCTGGTGGGTGCAACACCGCGACCTCGGCGCGCACCTCGTCCATCACGCGCTGCACGTCGCCCTGGCTGCCGGGCTCAGCGTGCAGCCGCATGTCGAACAGGCCGAACTCGATCTGTCGCAGCGTGGCCAGACCGCTCTGGAAGTTCTTGGCTGCCAGCAGCTTGTCGAACAGTTCGCGCGGCAGGGCCTCGCCCGTGTCCACATGCGCGGTCAGGCGGCGCAGCACGCTCCACTCCCAGCAGAAGTTCTCCATGAACTGGCTGGGCAGTTCCACCGCGTCCCACTCCACGCCAGCGATGCCGGAGACGGCCAGGTCTTCCACCTGCGTGAGCATGTGGTGCAGGCCGTGGCCGAACTCATGGAAGAGAGTGATGACGTCGTCGTGCGTCAGCAGCGCGGGCCGTCCGCCCTGGGGGGATGCGAAGTTGCAGATCAGCCGGGCCACGGGCGTCTGCACAGCACCGGCGCCGTCGGGCCGCCGCCAGCGGGACTGGGCATCGCTCATCCAGGCACCCGGGCTCTTGCCGGGGCGTGCGTGCAGATCCAGGTAGAAGTGCGCCACGGTGGTGGCCGCGGCGTCGCCAGCCTGGGCCGCCGCCCGTTCGATGCGGTAGAACTTCACGCTGTTGTGCCAGACAGGCGCCTGGTCTTCGACGATGCGCACGCCGAACAGCGTCTCGATGATCTCGAACAACCCTTGCAGTACGCGAGGAAGGGTGAAGTAGGCCCGCACCTCCTCCTCGCTGTAGGCGTAGCGCTTTTCGCGCAGGCGTTCGCTGGTGTAGGGCACATCCCAGGCCTGCAGGTCGGGCAGGCCCAGCTCAGCCGCGCCAAAGGCCTTCAATTCCGCGAAGTCCTTCTGCGCCGAAGGTCGCGCGCGGTGGGCCAGCAGGCGCAGGAAGTCCAGCACCTCCTGAGGGGTGCCCGCCATCTTGGGCGCCAGGGAGACCTCCGCGTAGTTGGCGCGCCCCAGCAGTCGCGCCTCTTCCTGTTTCAGGGTCAGTTGCTCCTGGATGATGGCGCTGTTGTCCTGCCCGGCCGGGCCATGCTCGCTGGCACGGGTGACGTAGGCGCGGTACAGCGCCTGACGCACGCTGCGGTCGTGCACATGCTGCATGGCGGGCAGGTAGCTGGGGGCGTGCAGGGTGAGGCGGCACCCTTCGACGCCGGCGGCCTGGGCGGCTTCACGCGAGGCGGCCAGGGCGTCAGCAGGCAGGCCTGCCAGCCGGTCCTCGGCCACGTCGAGGTGGAAGGCATCGGTGGCGTCCAGCACATGTTCGGAGAACTGCTGCGCCAGCTCGGCCCGCCGCGCCTTGATCTGGGCGAAGCGCTCCCGGTCGGCGCCCTCGAGCATGGCACCCGACAGCTCGAAGTCGCGCAAGGCGTTGTCCAGCGCACGGCGCCGCGCGGGCGTCAGCCCGCGGTCCTGCCGCCGCAACGTCTGGTAGCGGGCCATGAGACGCTGGTCTGAGGAGATCCTGGTGTGAAAGGCTGTTATCGCACCCAGGCTCTGGCTGTAGGCGGCGCGCAGTTCCGGCGTGTCTGCCACCGCGTGCAGGTGGCCCACCTGGCCCCAGGCCCGCTCCAGCCGTTCCGCGGCGACGTCCAGCACGGCCGACATGGCCTCGTAGTCCACGTCCACTTCGGGGCCCACCGCGCGCTCCAGGGCGGCCTCAGCCTGGGCCAGCAAGGTCTGCACGGCGGGCGCCACATGCTCGGCGCTGATGCGGTCAAAGGCGGGTCTCTGGCCAAAGTCCAGCAGCGGGTTCGTGTCGGTCATGGTCGGGTTCATGGCGGGATTGATCTCGCAGGATCGGTGGAAGGTCGAAGACGGGTTCAGGTGTGCAGCAGGCTGCGCTCGGCCGCCTCCACCGTGTTGACGAGCAGCATGGTGATGGTCATCGGGCCCACGCCACCGGGCACGGGCGTGATCCAGCCCGCCACCTCGCGCACACCGTCAAGGTCCACATCGCCTTGCAGCTTGCCTTCTTCGTTGCGGTTGATGCCCACATCGATCACCACCGCGCCGGGCTTGACCATCTCGCGCGTGACGGTGTGGCGCCGGCCCACGGCCGCCACCAGGATGTCGGCCTGGCGCGTGTGCAAGCCCAGGTCGGGTGTAGCGCTGTGGCACACCGTCACGGTGGCGCTGGCCTGCAGCAGCAGCAGCGCCATGGGCTTGCCCACCGTGTTGCTGCGGCCGATGACCACGGCGTGCTTGCCGCGGATGTCCACCCCCGTGCTCTCGATGAGCTTCATGCAGCCGTAAGGCGTGCACGGACGAAACCCAGGCAGCCCGCTCATCAACTCGCCGGCCGACAAGGTCGAGAAACCGTCCACGTCCTTGTGAACGTCGATGGTCTGGATGACGCGGTGAGGGTCGATGTGGCGGGGCAGGGGCATCTGCACCAGGATGCCGTGGATGCCGGCGTCGGCGTTGAGCGCGCGGATGCGCTCCAGCAGATCGGCCTCGGCGAGGCCGGCGTCGTACTTCTCGAACACTGAGTGCAGGCCGTGCGCTTCGCAGGCCTTGACCTTGTTGCGCACGTACATCGCGCTGGCGGGGTCGTCCCCCACCAGGATCACGGCCAGGCCGGGGCGCCGGCCTTGTGCTGCCAGCGCCTGCGCGCGCAGGCCCAGGTCTTCCCGGATCTGGCGGGACAGGGCCACGCCGTCGATGATCTTTGCTGTCACGCAGACTCCGCAACGAAGAAGGCCGCTGGGGTCAGCGGCCTTTGAGGGGTGAGGGGGGTCAGGCCTTGGGCGCGGCGCCCAAGGCGATCTTCAGCAGGTCGGCCACGGTGTTGGCGTTGAGCTTTTCCATGATGTTGGCGCGGTGCGCCTCCACCGTCTTGATGCTGATGCCCAGGTCGTCGGCGATCTGCTTGTTCAGGCGTCCCGCCACGATCCGTTCCAGCACCTGGGCCTCGCGCGTGGTCAGCCGCCCCAGCAGCGCTTCCCGGCTGACGGCCTCCTGGTGCTGGCTGAAGGCGTCGCGCGCCTGGTCCAGCATGCGCTCCACCAAGCCCAGCAGTTCGTCCTCCTTGAAGGGCTTCTCGATGAAGTCCATCGCGCCCTTCTTCATCGTCGTCACCGCCATGGGCACGTCGCCATGACCGGTGATGAACACCACGGGGAGCGGGCTGCGACGCTCGATCAGCCGGTCCTGCAGATCCAGCCCGCTCATGCCGTCCATGCGGATGTCGACGATCAGGCAGGCGACTTCCCGGGGGTCGAAACGCGCGAGAAAGGACTCTGCGGAATCGAAACACTTCACCCGGTAGTCCTTGCCTTCCAGCAACCACTGCAGGGAGTCGCGCACCGCCTCGTCGTCATCGACAACGTACACGGTTCCTTTCTTGGGGATCAGGCTCATGGCGTGGTCTGGGCGGTGGTTTCCAGGGGGGTGTCGGATTCGGCCGGGGCAAAGCCTGAATCGAGGCGAACGGGGAGTTCCACGGGCAGCGTGAAGGCGAACCGGCAGCCCACGACAGCGCCCGCATTGTAGAGGTTCTGGGCCTTCATCCGGCCTCGGTGAGACTCCACGATGGACCGGCAGAGCGACAGTCCGATGCCCAGGCCCTCGGCCTTGGTGGAGAAGAAGGCCTCGTACAGACGCGACAGCACTTCCTCCGCGATGCCGGGGCCGGCGTCGGTGACGCTGAACTCGATGGTGCCGCCTTCTTCGCGCGTGTACCGGGGCACCACGCGCAGCTCGATGTGCCGGCGCGAGGCAGGCAGCTGTGCCGCATCGATGGCCTCGGCAGCGTTCTTCATCAGGTTCATCAGCACCTGTTCGATGAGGATGGGATCGACCTGCAGGATGGGCAGGCGCTGAGCCACGTAGGTGCGGATGGCGACCTGCCGGCGGCGCAGCTCGATGCCTGCAAGCTCCACCGCGTTCTCCACGATGGTGCGCGCCTCGGAGGGCTGGCGCTGCGGCTCGCTGCGCTTCACGAAGGAGCGGATGCGGTGAATGATCTGGCCCGCCCGCGCCGCCTGGTTGGCCGTCTTCTTCAGTGCGGCGACGAGGTCGTCCTTCTGGATGGTTTCGGCCGTCACGCGCGAGACCATGCCGTTGCAGTAGTTGGTGATGGCGGTCAGGGGCTGGTTCAGTTCGTGCGCCACTGACGAGGCCATCTCACCCATGGTCATGAGCCGGCTGGTGACGGCGGCCTTTTCCGCCTGCTGCCTAGCCTGCTCTTCGGCCCGCAGGCGGGCCGTGATGTCCGTGGCGATGACCATCTGCGCCAGGCGTCCGTCTGTCCACTGCAGGTAGCGGGAGCGCACGTCGAACCACTTGTTCAGCGATTCCACGTAGACCTCGCGCAAGTCGCCCGAGGACTCCGTCAATTCCTGCACCGGCAGGCCGGACAGGGGGTCGAGGTCGTCCTCCGGGTCCTGCTCGAAGGGTGTAGTCGCGTGGCCGGCCGTGAGCAGGCCGTGACCGCGCGCCTCCGCGCCGAACCACAGGCGGTACGAACGGTTGGCGAACAGCAGGTTGGCCTGCTGCATCGACAGCACCGACACCGAGGCGTCCAGGCCCTCCAGCACGGTGGTGAAGCGCTCGTGCGAGGCCGAGAGTTGGTCGCGGATGCGCTTGGCCTCGGTGATGTTGGTCATCGAGGTCATCCAACCGGTTTGTTGTCCTTTCGGGTCGATCAGAGGCGACACGTACATGCGCGCGTCGAACAATTGCCCGTCCTTGCGCATCAGCCTCACCTCGATGCCGCCCGCAGGGCTGCGCCCCTGCATCTCCTGCTGCAGCAGGCGGTTGTTCTCCTCGATGCGGTCTGGCGGCCAGTAGGGGTAGGGCGGCTTGCACCCCAGCAGTTCGCCTTCGGAGAACCCGCTCATCTGGCAGAAGGCGGCGTTGACGTAGGTGATCCGGCCTTCCAGGTCCAGTGCCCGCATGCCGGTCAGCATGGAGTTCTCCATGGCCCGCCGGAATTGCGTTTCCTGCACCAGGGCGGACTGGATCTGCGCGCGCCGCCGCATGTGGCGCCAAGTGCCCAGCAGCATCCACAGCGTGAGCACGGACAGCGCCACCACCATCCAGAACAGCGTGTTGCTGATCAGGCCGATGGAGGTGCGCCATCCTTCGCCGCGCAGGACGACGCCGTTCAGCGCCGGGGTCAGGGGCAGGTCATGCACCAGGGCGCCGCGTTCGCGGGCCCGGCCGGGCATGGGCGTGCTGGTGCTGGCCAGGCTGGCGCCGTCAGCCCCCAGTGCGGTGATGCGGTGGCGCAGCGCCACGTCGGCGGGTACCAGGCGCCACACCAGCGTGGGCACCGAGTACTCGGCCACCAGGGTGCCGGCAAAGGTGCCCCGATCGATCAGCGGTACATGCAACTGGAAGACAGCCTGGCCGGCCAGGTCCGTGAAGGGTTCGGAGTAGGCCGGCTGGCGGCGGTCACGCGCGGCTGTGAAGGCGGCCTCGCTGGCTTGGCGGGTCCCCTCGATGGGCAGCTTGAGGTCGGGCCAGGGCTCGGCCATCCCCAGTTCGGTAGGCAGCGACGGCCCGCGCGAGGTGGCGCGCACCCCGCGACGTGCGCTCAGCCAGGTGACATGCGTGATCTCTGGGCGGTCGGTCGTCAGGGTACGGGCCTGCTGGCTGAACTCGGCATTGCTGATCTCCCGGGATACCAACTCGCGCGCCAGGCGCACGAGCTGCTCCTGGTTCTCGATCAGACGCAGGCCCACGCGCTGCTGGGTGATCTCGGTGTCGCGGACCACCGATTCCAGTTCCCGGCTGATCTCTTCCTGCCGCAGGTACCAGAAGGCGCTGGTGATGGCCGCCAGGAACAACAGCACCGACACCAGGGGCCCGATGGTGGCCAGGCGGTCTTGCCGCGAAGGCGGCAGCCTGCGCCACCAGCGCGTGGCGAGGCGGGAGAGCCGGGCGGGCCACACGGGTCCGGGCGTTTGCACCGAGGCGCGGGATTGCATCGGCGGATTATCCTGGCCCATCATGGCTTGGACAGTGCCAAAGATGCACTTCTACGTTTTCATTATGTGGAAAACGTAGTCACTATTTGAAAAGTAAATGTTCCGTGCGACACTTGCGGTTACAACAGTTTCAAGCCAAGGAGACGGTCTCATGTCCTCTGCATCGCCATCGGCCGACGGCCAGACGCCCTACGACATCGACGCCCAGGAAACACGCGAGTGGCTGGATGCACTGACCGCCGTCATCGAGGCCGAAGGGCCGGATCGCGCGCATTTCCTGCTGGAACAGTTGCTGGAGGAAGCGCGGCAGCACAGCGTGGACATGCCGTTCTCGGCCAACACCGGCTACGTCAACACCATCGAGCCCGAGCAGGAAGAGCACAGCCCCGGGAATCTGGAGCTCGAAGGGCGCCTGCGCGCGTACATGCGGTGGAACGCGATGGCATTGGTCGTGAAGGCCAACCGGCTGGACCCCGCCGATGGCGGTGATCTGGGCGGGCACATCAGTTCCTTCGCTTCGCTGGCGCACCTCTTCGCTGCCGGCTTCAACCACTTCTGGCATGCCGACGGTCATGGGCATGGTGGCGATCTGCTCTACATCCAGGGCCACAGCGCTCCGGGCATCTATGCCCGCGCCTTCCTGGAAGGACGGATCACCGAGGAGCAGATGCTGAACTTCCGTCAGGAAGTGGGAGGCAAGGGGCTGTCGAGCTACCCGCACCCCAAGCTGATGCCCGAGTTCTGGCAGTTCCCCACGGTCTCCATGGGCCTGGGGCCCTTGATGTCCATCTACCAGGCGCGTTTCCTGAAGTACCTGCATGCGCGCGGCATCGCCGACACGTCCAAACGCAAGGTCTGGGTGTTCTGCGGTGACGGCGAGATGGACGAACCCGAGTCCTTGGGTGCCATCGGGCTGGCGGCGCGCGAAAAGCTGGACAACCTCATCTTCGTCATCAACTGCAATCTGCAGCGCCTGGACGGCCCGGTGCGCGGCAACGGCAAGATCGTGCAGGAACTCGAAGGAGAGTTCCGGGGCGCGGGTTGGAACGTCATCAAGCTGCTGTGGGGCAGCAACTGGGACCCGCTGCTGGCGCGCGACAAGGACGGCGCGCTGCGCAAGGTGATGCTGGACACGCTGGACGGGGACTACCAGGCCTTCAAGGCCAATGACGGCGCCTTCGTGCGCAAGCACTTCTTCGGCCGCGATCCGCGCACGCTGGAGATGGTGTCCAAGATGAGCGACGAGGACATCTTCGCGCTGCGTCGCGGCGGCCATGATGCGGCCAAGGTCTACGCCGCCTTCCATCGCGCGAACCAGCACACGGGCGGTCCGTCTGTCCTGCTGGTGAAGACGGTCAAGGGCTGGGGCATGGGCAAGGCCGGTGAGGGCAAGAACACGGCGCACCAGGCCAAGAAGCTGGGGGATGACGACATCCGGCACTTCCGCGACCGCTTCAACATTCCCATTCCTGACAGCGAACTGGCCAAGATCCCGTTCTACAAGCCGGCCGACGACACGCCGGAGATGAAGTACCTGCACGAGCGGCGCAAGGCCCTGGGCGGCTACCTGCCGCACCGCCGCACCAAGGCCGACGAGCACTTCACCGTGCCCGCCCTGGAAACCTTCAAGTCGGTGCTGGACCCCACGGCTGCGGGTCGCGAGATCAGCACCACGCAGGCCTACGTCCGCTGTCTCACGCAGTTGCTTCGCGACCAGGCCCTGGGCCCGCGCGTGGTGCCCATCCTGGTGGACGAGGCGCGTACCTTCGGCATGGAAGGCCTGTTCCGCCAGATCGGCATCTACAACCCCGAGGGTCAGAAGTACACCCCGGTCGACAAGGACCAGGTCATGTACTACCGGGAGGACAAGGCCGGGCAGATCCTGCAGGAGGGTATCAACGAGGCCGGCGGCATGAGCAGCTGGATCGCCGCGGCGACGTCTTACTCGACGAACAACCGCATCATGGTGCCGTTCTACATCTACTACTCGATGTTCGGCTTCCAGCGCATCGGTGATCTGGCCTGGGCTGCCGGGGACATGCAGGCGCGCGGCTTCCTGCTGGGCGGCACCTCCGGGCGCACCACGCTCAATGGCGAGGGCCTGCAGCACGAAGACGGCCACAGCCACATCCTGGCCGGCACCATCCCCAACTGCATCAGCTACGACCCCACCTTCGCCCACGAGGTGGGCGTGATCCTCCACCACGGCCTGAAGCGGATGGTGGAGCGGCAGGAGAACGTCTTCTACTACCTGACGCTGCTCAACGAGAACTATCCCATGCCGGGCCTCACCGCCGGCACCGAAGAGCAGATCATCAAGGGCATGTACCTGCTGGAAGCGGGCGAGGGAGCGAAGTCCGCCCCCCGTGTGAACCTGCTGGGCAGCGGCACCATCCTGCGCGAGAGCATAGAGGCCCGCAAGCTGCTGGCCGTGGACTGGGGCGTGGCGGCCAGCGTGTTCAGCTGCCCCAGCTTCAACGAGTTGGCCCGCGACGGCCAGGACTGCGATCGCTGGAACCTGCTGCACCCCACCGAGACGCCCCGCGTGTCCTTCGTGGAGCAGCAGCTCGCGGGCCATGCCGGCCCGGTGGTGGCTTCCACGGACTACATGAAGAACTACGCCGAGCAGATCCGCGCCTTCATCCCCAAGGGTCGCAGCTACAAGGTGCTGGGCACCGACGGCTTCGGGCGCAGCGACTTCCGCAGCAAGCTGCGTGAGCATTTCGAGGTCAACCGCCACTACATCGTGGTGGCCACCCTGAAGTCGCTGGCCGATGAAGGCACGCTGCCGGCAGCCAAGGTGGCCGAGGCGATCCGCAAGTACGGCATCGACGCTGACAAGCTCAACCCCCTGTACGCCTGAACCGGCGCCGACCCTGCACACACTTCAAGGAGAACAGGACATGGCCCTGGTCGAAGTCAAGGTTCCCGACATCGGGGACTTCAAGGACGTGGCAGTGATCGAGCTGCTGGTCAAGCCCGGCGACACGGTGAAGGTCGATCAATCGCTGATGACGGTGGAGAGCGACAAGGCGTCGATGGAGATTCCTTCATCGCATGCCGGCGTGGTCAAGGAGCTCAAGGTCGCCGTCGGCGATGTCGTAAACGAAGGTTCGCTGGTGCTGATGCTCGAGGCGGCTGACAGCGCCACGGCCCCGGCCCCATCTCCGGCTCCATCTTCGGCATCTTCCCCGGCTTCCGTCACCGCGGCTCCCGCGCCAGTGGCCGCGGCGGCCCTTGCGCCGTTGCCCGAGCCCGATGCAGCAGCCCCCGCATCCGTTCCCGCGCCTGCTGAAGCCCCTGCAGCCGCCGCGGTCGTCAGCGTGCAGCCCCACCAGCCCGCCGCCGCGCCGGCGCTGGGACTTCCCCACGCTTCACCTTCCGTTCGCCGCTTTGCGCGCGAGCTCGGCGTGCCCTTGCAGGAAGTCCAGGGTACGGGGCCCAAAGGCCGCATCACCCAGGACGATGTGCAGGCCTTCACCAAGGCGGTGATGGCTGGTGCTGCGCAGACGCAGGCCATCTCGGCTTCCGTGGCTGCAGCCGTGGCCAAGGCGGCTCCCGTTGGCGGGGCTGGGGCAGAGTTGGGTCTGATCCCCTGGCCCAAGGTGGACTTCGCCAAGTTCGGCCCCATCGAGCGCAAGGAGCTGGGCCGTATCAAGAAGATCAGCGGCGCCAACCTGCTGCGCAACGCCGTGATGATCCCGGCCGTCACCAACCACGACGATGCCGACATCACCGAACTCGAGGCGTTCCGTGTGCTGACCAACCTGGAGAACGAGAAGAGCGCGAAGTCTGGAAACGGCGCCAGTGCCGTGAAGGTGACCATGCTCGCTTTCCTCATCAAGGCCTGCGTCGCGGCGCTGAAGAAGTTCCCCGAGTTCAACAGCTCGCTGGACGGTGATGCCCTCGTCTACAAGCAGTACTGGCACATCGGCTTCGCAGCGGACACACCCAACGGCCTGGTGGTGCCCGTCATCAAGGATGCTGACAAGAAGGGCGTGCTGCAGATCAGCCAGGAAATGGCCGAGCTGGCCAAGAAGGCGAGGGACGGCAAGCTGGGCCCGGCCGACATGAGTGGGGCTACCTTCACCATCTCCAGCCTGGGCGGCATTGGCGGGCGCTACTTCACGCCCATCATCAACGCGCCCGAGGTGGCCATCCTCGGGGTGTGCAAGAGCGAGATGGCACCCAAGTGGGACGGCAAGCAGTTCGTGCCCAGGCTGATGCTGCCCCTTTCGCTGACCTGGGACCACCGTGTGATCGATGGCGCCGCGGCCGCCCGCTTCAACGCCTATCTGGGCCAGATCCTGGCGGACTTCCGCCGGGTGCTGCTGTAAGGGGGCGGACCATGAACCCCCACGCTCACATTCGTTCGCTGCCCCCCGAGGGGGCGCAAGCCTCCCTTGAGGCGGCTCGGCGGGAGGCTTGAACATGTCCATCATCGATATCAAGGTACCTGACATCGGCGACTTCAAGGAAGTGGCCATCATCGAGGTGCTGGTCAAGCCGGGCGATGCCATCAAGGCCGAGCAGTCGCTGATCACGGTCGAGTCCGACAAGGCCTCGATGGAGATCCCTTCTTCTCACGCCGGTGTGGTGAAGGAGCTCAAGGTCAAGCTGGGCGACATGGTCAGCGAAGGCTCGGTGCTGCTGTCGCTGGAGGTGGCGGGTGAGGCGGCGTCGGCCCCGACAGCCCCAGCGGCGCCAGCGCCCAGTGCGCCTGCAGCCGCTCCAGCGGCCGCTGCAGCTTCGGTTGCATCACTGCCAAGCGGAGCCGCCGCGGCCGCAGCGTCAGCGCCCGTGGAGGCGCCTGCCGCAGCCAGTTTCAGCGGCACGGTCGATCTCGAGTGCGACCTGCTGGTGCTGGGTGCCGGCCCGGGGGGCTACTCCGCCGCCTTCCGCGCCGCAGATCTGGGCCTGAAAGTCGTCATCGTCGAGCGCTACGCCACGCTGGGTGGCGTGTGCCTGAACGTGGGCTGCATCCCTTCCAAGGCGCTGTTGCACGTGGCCGCGGTGATGGACGAGGTGAGCCACATGGCGGACCTGGGCGTGGGCTTCGGCGCTCCGCAGCTCAACATCGACAAGCTGCGCGGCCACAAGGAAAAGGTCATCGGCAAGCTCACGGGCGGCCTGGCGGCCATGGCCAAGATGCGCAAGGTGACCACCGTGCGCGGGTACGGCGCCTTTGTCGGCCCCAACCATGTGGTGGTCGAAGAGACCACGGGCACCGGCCAGGACAAGACCGGTACCCAGAAGGTGGTGGCCTTCAAGCGCTGCATCGTGGCGGCCGGTTCCCAGGCCGTGCGCCTGCCCTTCATGCCCGACGACCCGCGCGTGGTCGATTCCACCGGCGCGCTGGGCCTGGCATCGGTGCCCCAGCGCATGTTGATCGTGGGCGGCGGCATCATCGGCCTGGAAATGGGCACGGTCTACAGCACGCTGGGCGCTCGCCTGGATGTGGTGGAGATGATGGACGGCCTGATGCAGGGCGCCGACCGGGACCTCGTCAAGGTCTGGGAGAAGATGAACAAGCACCGCTTCGACAAGATCATGTTGAAGACCAAGACGGTGGGGGCCGAGGCCACGCCTGAGGGCATCAAGGTGAGCTTCGAAGGCTTGGACGGCACCAAGAGCGAAGGCGTCTACGACCTGGTGCTGCAGGCCGTGGGCCGCTCCCCCAACGGCAAGAAGATTGCGGCCGACAAGGCCGGGGTGGCCGTAACCGACCGGGGCTTCATCAACGTCGACATCCAGATGCGCACCAACGTGCCGCACATATTTGCCATCGGTGACATCGTGGGGCAACCTATGCTGGCGCACAAGGCGGTGCACGAGGCGCACGTGGCGGCAGAGGTCATCGCGGGTGAACTCCAGGGCAACAAGGATCTGGCTGCGGCCGCTTTCAACGCCCGCGTGATCCCCAGCGTCGCCTACACCGACCCGGAGGTGGCCTGGGTGGGCCTGACCGAGGACCAGGCCAAGGCCCAGGGCATCAAGGTCAAGAAGGGCCTGTTCCCGTGGACGGCCTCCGGCCGGGCGATCGCCAACGGGCGCGACGAGGGCTTTACCAAGCTGCTGTTCGATGACAGCCCGGAAGCACACGGCCACGGCAGGATCCTGGGCGGCGGCATCGTAGGCACCCATGCCGGCGACATGATCGGCGAGATCGCCCTGGCCATCGAGATGGGGGCGGATGCCGTGGACATCGGCAAGACCATACACCCGCACCCGACGCTGGGCGAGAGCATTGGTATGGCAGCCGAAGTGGCGCACGGGTCCTGCACCGACCTGCCGCCGGCCAAGCGCTGATAGTCGTCAGGTCCATCAAGCACAACGGGCCCCGAGGGGCCCGTTGCTTCGTATGCGTCACCTGACTCCAAGGTCAGGGCAGGGTCAGAGCCCTGATCAGGCCTTCTTCACCCAGGCCGAGCACCAGCCTTCACCGGCCACCTTCTTGCCGGCGAAGAGCGGGCAGCCGCCCCAGGGGTCCGTGGCCTTGGCCTGGTACAGCTGGCAGTTGGTGCACTTCTGCGCGGGGTTGGCCGTCTTCTCGACGTACTTCAGACCCGTGGCCTGGGGGCTCTTGGGGTCCAGCGCGTCGGCCGGGCGGGCTTGGGCCAGCACTTCGCGGCCGGCCAGGAGGGCGGCGCCGGCGACGGGGACGATCTGAATGAACTTGCGGCGGGTTTGCATTGCGTTTTCCTTGGGAGTCAAGCGTTGAAAGGTGGCGATCTGTCCGTTCAATGGCACGCAGCCATCTTGCGGACGGACCTCCATGGCCTAGCCGGCGCGCAGAGTAGACAGGAGCCGACGATCTTGCAAGCGGGGCCCACAAACCCGAGTGATGGCCTGTGAATGGGAATCGATGGCAATTGGCCTGCCGAACGTCTGCACTGCGTGTTTCCTCAACGTTCCACGGCGGTGCAGCGTTGACCATGCCGTGTGTCCGCCCTGTCTTCACAGGCCTTTGATCGGGCTCTGCGCCAATGGCTCACCCGAGGTCCCCTGCTGCCGGCGTGTGCGTCTCTCAGGTGTCCTCTGGCGGCATCTGCTGGCGCCGTGATCACCTGTGCCTGGCAGCCCGCCGTCGGGCACCAGGAAGGTTCCCAGGCGCAGGAACTGGCAGCGTGGCTGGTGTCGAGTGCTCTGCAGCAGTGGGTCCGGCAGGTGCCCGGCAGCTTCTGGGGGCAGACGCCAGCGGGTACGGGTCTCCTGCTGGTGCCCATCCATGCGCAGGCGCAGGAGACGGCTCAAGCCCTGCGCAGCTTCCTGGACGCCGCGGTCCAGGCCTTTGGGTGGGGTGCCGGGCAGGGGGGCTGGGTCTTTCGCGTCATCGGACCGCTGGCGCCGGGGCCGGCGCGTCAGGTGGGGCGCGAGTTGGCGCAACTCGGCTGGCCGATCAGCTGACGTCGACGCAGTGAATGCCGAAGGCGCCCGCTCGCCGGTCTGCAAAGTAGCGTTCCAGTGTCAACCGTACGGTGCGGAAGGCCAGATCATCCCAAGGGATCTCGTCTTCGCGGAACAGGCGCGCCTCGATGGTTTCCGGGCCGGGTGCAAACCGTGTGTCCTGCAATCGTGCGCGGTAGAAGAAGTGCACCTGGCCGACGCGCACCACGTTCAGCACCGTGAACAGGCCTTCCACGACGATCCTGGCGCCAGCCTCCTCGTCGGTTTCGCGCACGGCGCCGGCCTCGGTGCTCTCGCCCAGTTCCATGAAGCCTGCCGGCAGCGTCCAGAAGCCGTGGCGCGGTTCGATGTTGCGGCGGCACAGCAGGACACTGTCCTCCCACACCGGCACCGTGCCCACCACGTTCAACGGGTTCTCGTAGTCGATGTGCTGGCAACTGCCGCACATCGCTCGTTCGCGGTTGTCCTCAGCCGGCACGCGGTACGTCACGGCGCTGCCGCAGGCGCGACAGTGACGGATGCGGGGACGATGCAGCATGAGATGAGTGTAGCGAGGGGGCGTGCGGCGGCGTGCGTGGCATCATCAGCGCCCGTTGCCCGGCGCAGGATCACACAGCCTATGGAACTCTTCAACTACTTCCGCTCTTCAGCGTCCTATCGGGTGCGCATCGCCCTGGCGCTCAAGGGGCTGGACTATGACTACCGCAGTGTGCATCTGCAGAAGAACGAGCAACTGGGGGAGGTCTACGCCTCGGTGTCGGCGGCGCGCCTGGTGCCGATGTTGCGCGATGGCGAGCATCTGGTCACCCAGTCGCTGGCCATCATCGAGTACCTGGACGAGACCCATCCGGAACCCCTGTTGCTGCCTGGTGATGCCGCGGCCCGTGCCCGTGTGCGTTCGCTGGCCATGGACATCGCCTGCGAGATCCACCCGCTGAACAACCTGCGCGTGCTGCGCTACCTGGTGGGTTCGCTGAAGGTGACGGAGGACGACAAGGACCGCTGGTACCGCCACTGGGTGGAGACGGGCCTGGAAGTGGTGGAGCGTCGCCTGGCCGAGCACCCCTCCACCTACTGCCATGGCGAGGCGCCCACCCTCGCCGACTGTGTGCTGGTTCCCCAGATCTTCAACGCCCGTCGGTTCAACGCGCGTCTGGATCACGTGCCCAACGTAATGCGGGTGTTCGACGCCTGCATGCGCTTGGACGCCTTCGAGAAGACGCGGCCCGAAGCCTGCCCGGATGCCAGCTGACCCAAGCCCTGCGGGCTTGAAGTCTGCAGCCGGGTCCGGTTCGGACGCGACCTCGGCCTCGGCCCTGCCTCTGCCCGTGCTCTGGGATGCCCCCGGCAACGTGGGCGCGCTGATGTCCACCCGCCAGGGGGGCTGCAGCCAGGGTGCCTTCGACAGCCTCAACCTGGGGGCCCATGTGGGCGATGACCCCGACGCCGTGGCGGCGAACCGGCACCGCTGGGGCGGGCTGATGCTGCCGGCGCGGCCCCTGTGGCTTCGGCAGGTGCACGGCACGGTGGTCGTGGAGGCTTCGACGGCGCTTCGCGAGCGGGGTGGCCCACAGGCCGATGGCTGCTGGACCAGCCAGCCGGGAGTGGCCTGCGTGGTGCAGGTGGCCGACTGCCTGCCGGTGCTGATGGCGGCAGCGAACGGCCGTGCGGTGGGGGCTGCTCACGCGGGGTGGCGCGGCCTCGCCGCTGGCGTGCTGGAGCGCACGGCCGAGGCCGTGGCACGGGCGGCCGGCTGTGAGCCGTCGGCCCTGGCCTGCTGGCTCGGGCCCTGCATCGGGCCCCGGCAGTTCGAGGTGGGCGCCGACGTGTTGCAGGCCTTTGGCGCAGACAGGCGCTTCTTCACACCCCGCCCGCGCCCGGACGGGCAGTCCCGCTGGCTGGCCGACCTTCCGGGGCTGGCGAGGCAACGCTTGCTGGCGCTCGGTCTGCACCAGGTGGCCGGTGGCCACTGGTGCACGGTGGAGACCCCTTCAGACTTCTTTTCTTTCCGGCGTGACGGCGTCACCGGCCGCATGGCCGCCGCTGTCTGGCTTCGGGGCTGAGGCGGCAGGCCCCGCCGGGCTCTGCAAGGCGTTCTGCTCGGGCCCGGTTGGGGCCTTGGCCTCGGCCGCACGCAGGGCCCGTCGCCGCATCGGGGTGCCCAGCAGGTACATCACGATGCCCAGCGGCAGCAGGCCGTACAGCAGCAGCGTGAACACCGCACCCAGCACCGTGCCCTGCGGCGACAGGGCCTCGGCCAGCGCCATCATCACCACGACGTACATCCAGGCGATGGCGATCAGGTACATGATGACTTCGGCCCTTTGCCGGTAGGGTGTTGCGTCATGGCGTGGTAAGTTCCATTGCCTATAGTCGTGGGCGTTCTAGGCCATTGTGGGCGCATAAGGCGGACGCGGGGCTTGGAGGGTGAATAACAAGGGCGCTGTGCCATCCTCCGGCAGGCGTCAACAGGCAGGAGACCCGCGTGAAGGCCAAGTCCCCCCCCAGCATGCCGGACCCGGTGCAGGGCGCGCAGATGTTCGGCAATGCCCTTGGCGAGATCTGGAAGACTCTGCAGGGGGTTAGCCTGGCACCCGAGGCGCTGGGCGGCCTTCAATCCGAGTACCTCAAGAGCGCCACGGCCCTGTGGAATGACTCTTTGACCGCTCTTTCTCCTGCGATGGCCGGCCAGTCTGCCCCAGCTCCCAAGCTGAAAGACCGCCGCTTTGCCGCCAGTGAGTGGGCGGCCAATCCTGCGGCCACCTACATGGCGCAGATGTACCTGCTGAACTCCCGCACCCTGATGCAGATGGCCGACAGCGTGCAGGGCGACCCCAAGACCAAGGCCCGCATCCGCTTTGCAGTGCAACAGTGGATTGACGCGGCCAGTCCCAGCAACTACCTGGCCACCAACCCCGAAGCGTTGCAGCGCGCGCTGCAGACCCAGGGCGAAAGCCTGTCCAAGGGCATGCAGCAGTTGATGGACGACATGCGCAAGGGCCATGTCTCCCAGACCGACGAGAGCGTGTTCGAAGTGGGCCGCAACGTGGCCAGCAGCGAGGGCGCGGTGGTCTTCGAGAACGAGCTGTTCCAGCTCATCGAATACAAGCCTCTGACAGCCAAAGTGCACGAGCGGCCCATGTTGTTCGTGCCGCCGTGCATCAACAAGTACTACATCCTGGATCTGCAGCCCGAGAACTCGGTCATCCGCTACACGGTGGAGCAAGGTCACCGCGTGTTCGTGGTCAGCTGGCGCAACCCGGACGAATCGCTCAAGGACAAGACCTGGGACGACTACATCGAGAACGCCCCCATCAAGGCCATTGACGTGGTGCGCCAGATCACCAAGGCCGAGACCATCAACACCCTGGGCTTCTGCGTGGGCGGCACCATCCTCAGCACGGCGCTGGCCGTGCTGGCTGCGCGCGGCGAGCACCCGGCGCACTCGGTGACCCTGCTGACCACGCTGCTGGATTTCAGCGATACCGGCATCCTGGACATCTTCGTCGATGAGGCCCTGGTGAAGGTGCGCGAGATGACCATCGGCGCCGACGCGCCGTCCGGCCCCGGCCTGCTCAAGGGCCAGGAACTGGCCACCACCTTCAGCTTCCTGCGCCCGAACGACCTGGTCTGGAACTACGTGGTGGGCAACTACCTCAAGGGTGAGGCGCCGCCGCCTTTCGACCTGCTGTACTGGAACGGGGATTCCACCAACCTGCCGGGCCCCATGTACTGCTGGTACCTGCGCCACATGTATCTGCAGAACGAGCTCCGCAAGCCTGGCGCCCTGACGGTGTGCGGCCAGAAGGTGGACCTGGGCAGGATCAAGGCCCCGGTCTACATCTACGGCTCGCGCGAAGACCACATCGTGCCCTGGATGGCGGCCTACCGCTCGGTGCCCCTGTTCAAGGGTAAGCGCCGCTTCGTACTGGGGGCGTCGGGCCACATTGCCGGCGTCATCAACCCGCCGGCCCAGCGCAAGCGCAGCCACTGGACGAACGACACCCTGCCTGATGACGCGCAAGCCTGGTTCGATGGTGCCACCGAGCATGCGGGCAGCTGGTGGCCCGACTGGGCCGCATGGCTGAAGGCCCAGGCGGGTGGGCAGGTGGCTGCGCCCCGCACTTACGGCAGCCGCGGCTTCAAGGCCATCGAGCCCGCTCCCGGCCGCTACGTCAAGGCCAAGGCCTGACGCAGCCTGCGTGGCGCCAGCAAGGCTCTTTCCTCTTTCACACCAATAACCAAGGAGATCAGCATGACGAAGAAAGTGGCCTACGTGACCGGTGGCATGGGTGGCATCGGCACCGCCATCTGCCAGCGCCTGGCCAAGGAAGGCTTCAAGGTCATCGCCGGCTGCGGCCCCAGCCGGGACTTCAACAAGTGGCTGGACGAGCAGAAGGCGCTGGGCTATGAGTTCTACGCGTCCGTGGGCAATGTGGCCGACTGGGATTCCACTGTCGCGGCCTTCACCAAGGCCCAGCAAGAGCATGGCACCATCGAGGTGCTGGTCAACAACGCCGGCATCACGCGCGACCGCATGTTCCTGAAGATGTCGCCCGAGGACTGGAAGGCCGTCATCGACACCAACCTGAACTCCATGTTCAACGTCACCAAACAGGTGGTGCCGGGCATGGTGGAAAAGGGCTGGGGCCGCATCATCCAGATCTCCTCGGTGAACGGCGAGAAGGGTCAGGCCGGCCAGACCAACTACTCGGCCGCCAAGGCCGGCATGCATGGCTTCACCATGGCCCTGGCCCAGGAAGTGGCGAGCAAGGGCGTGACGGTCAACACCGTGAGCCCGGGCTACATCGGCACCGACATGGTCCGCGCCATCAAGCCTGAGGTGCTGGAGAAGATCGTGGCCACCATCCCCGTCAAGCGCCTGGGCACCCCCGACGAAATCGGCTCCATCGTGGCCTGGCTGGCGGGCGATGACTCCGGGTTCACCACGGGCGCCGATTTCAGCTGCAATGGTGGTCTGCACATGGGTTGAGCTGCGGGCGATGCCCGCAGCTCAACCCTTCGGGTGTCATGGGGCTCCCCCTGCCCCCCTCCGAGAGGGGGCTCCAGCCAGAAGTACGAAACGCCGGCATTGCCGGCGTTTTCTTTTGGGGTGCAGGTCGGAAGGTCAGCTGCCTGCGATAAAGAACTTGATCACGCCTTTGGCCACGAAGCCCAGCAGGCCGAAGCCCAGGGCGAGGAACAGCACGAACGTGCCGAACCGGCCGGCCTTGGATTCGCGCGCGAGCTGGAAGATGATGAACACCATGTACAGCATGAAGGCACCGACCCCGAAGGTCAGGCCGAACTGCGCGATCTCTTCTTCGCTGAAGCCGAACATGGCTTGAAGGCCTGGGGCGTTCAGCGGGCGCCGCCCCGGGCAGTGCGCCCGAGGCTCAAACCCATGGCCGGGTGTCCAGGCCCACCGGGTGCACCAGGTCGCGGTAGGCGTGCCAGCTGGCGTGGGCCAGCCAGGGCACGATGGGGATCAGCCCCAGAAGGCCCGCAGCCATGCCCAGCAGGGTGAGCGCCATCAGCAGCGCGGCCCACAGCGCCAGCGGGCCGGGGTTGTCCATCACCACGCGCCAACTCGTGAACACGGCGGTGAGGATGCCCACCTGCCGATCCAGCAACATGGGCAGCGCGATGACGCAGGAGGCGAACACAGGCGCTGCCAGCGCCCCGCCCAATGCGAGCCACGCCTCGAACAGGACCGAGTCCTGTGCCAGCACCACGTGCCGCAGGAAGTCCTGCGGGTTGCGGATGGGCACGGGTGAGAACGTGGTGATGAGCGAAGCCGAGGTGATCACCCAGCCCGTGCCGGCCAAGCCCAGCAGCAGGCCGAACACCACCAGGCGACCGTCAGTGGGTTTCCATGCGGCCACCGCGTCGGCCAGGCGCGGGGTGTGCTTTCGGTCCAACGCGCGGCTGATCTGGTACAGCCCGGTGGCCAGCACGGGCGCCACGATCAGGAAGCCGGAGAAGGCGCCTGCCAACAGCCAGAAGCGGTCGTATGCCAGGGCCATGATCAGGGCACCAAACAAGGTGGCTGCCAGCCCATGCAGCAGGCCGGGCCAGGGGCAGCGCCGCAGGTCCTGCGCGCCGCGCGCCAGCCAGCTCAGCGGTTGGCCCAAAGGCACCCGCCGGGTGCCGAACAGGCGGGACTCGGCGACGGCCGGCAGGCGCTCCATGCACTGGAGTCTAGAGGGACGGTGCAGCCAGCGGCTTGATCTGGAACAGGTCCATTGCCTGCACGGCAGCGCTGGCCAGGTCTGCGGCCTCACCGCTGCGGACCATCAGGCTTGGCGCGGCATCGAACCGGGCGAAGTTGCGGCCCATGGACTTCAGGTAGATCGGGTCGTAGTGCTCGGACAGAAGGCTGGTCACGGTGTTCTCCAGACGTCCCTGCTGCAGGGCTTGCTGCCACTGGCCGACCAGTTCATGGCCACGAACCTCGCGCAAGCTGTCCAGGCGCGCGCTCAGCAGGGCAGGGTCCCGCACGAAGTGCGCGTAGTCCTGCATCAGCAGCTGCACCCGCGCGGCCATGGGCATGTCCACCCGCAGGCACGGAGCGGCGCGCATGTGCTGCAGCAGAGCCTCGGGTACGCGCAGGCGGCCGATCAGGCGGCTCTCGCTCTCCACGAACACCGGCCGCTGCCGGTCGAAGCCTTGCAAGGCCTGCCACAAGCGGGTCTCGAACTGCTTCTGCGAGGGCTGCGGCGCATCAGGATGGGCACCCAGCACCGATCCCCGGTGTTCGGCCAGCGCCTCCAGGTCCAGCACCTGCGCGCCTTGGGCGGCCAGGGCCTGCAGCAGCCGGCTCTTGCCGGTGCCTGTCTGGCCGCAGACCAGGCGCAGTTCAAGGTCAGTACCGGCCGTCTCCAATGCGCCCACCACGCGGCGGCGAAACTCTCGGTAGCCACCCTCCAGCACCTGCACCTCGAAGCCCACCTGGCTGAGCACCAGGGCCAGGGCGCCAGAGCGTTGGCCGCCACGCCAGCAGTACACCAGGGGCTTCCAGCTGCGCGGCAGGCCCATGGCGTGCTGCTCCAGGTGGCGGGCGATGTTGCGCGCGACCAGCACGGCGCCGTGCTTGCGGGCCTCGAAGGCCGATACCTGCTTGTACTGCGTGCCCACGAGGCGGCGCTCTTCATCGTCCAGCGAGGGCCAGTTCACTGCGCCGGGCAGGTGGTCCAGTTGCCATTCGGACGGGCTTCGTGCATCGACCACGGCACCAAACCGCCCCAGCCCCTGCGGTCCTTTCAGCGCCTCGTCGATGGTGATGCGGTGCAGAGCCATGGCCGATGCTCAGGCCACGGCGTCGAGCAATTCGCTCTCGATCAGCAACTGCGCCCGCGTCTGCTGCAACTCAGGGCCATCGACCAGGAAAGTGTCTTCCACCCGCTCCCCCAGGGTGCTGACCTTGGCCAACTGCAGGTTCACGCGGTGGCGCGCCAGGATGCGCGCGATGGCGTACAGCAGGCCGGCGCGGTCGGTGGCGCTCACGCTGAGCAACCAGCGCTGGGCGCGTTCGTCCGGGCGCAGCGACACGCGCGGCACCACGGGGAAAGACTTCACCCGGCGCGACACCCGGCTGCGCGCTGGCTCGGGCAAGGGGCCCTGGGAGGCCAGCGCCAGCATGGCCTGGGTCTCCACCAGAGAGATCAGGCTGCGGTAGTCCGAGAGCGTGGCGCCCTCCAGGGCCGTGCTCACCACCTGGAAGGTGTCCAGCGCATAGCCCTTGCGGGTGGTGTGCACCCGGGCATCCTGGATGCTGAAGCCGGCGCTGTCGAAGTAGCCGCAGATGCGCGCGAAGAGGTCCGCTCGATCGGGCGCAAAGACGAAGACCTGCAGACCTTCACCCACCGAAGAGGGCCGCGCCTGCACCACCGGCACAGGCGTGTCCAGGTGGCGCCAGAGCGACCGGGCGTGCCAGGCGATCTCGGCGGCGTCGTGGCGGGCGAAGTAACTCACGTCCAGCGTCTTCCACAGCGGCTGCTCGGTGCCCGGCAAGGCCGAGTGCAGGGCCAGGATCTGCAGCGCCTCCTGCTTGCGGTGCTCGATCTCCGCCTCCAGGTGCGGACGCGCCCCGCCCAGCGCCCGCAACGTGGCGCGGTACAGGTCTTCCAGCAGCTTGCCCTTCCAGGCGTTCCACACGCGCGGGCTGGTGCCGCGGATGTCGGCCACCGTCAACAGGTACAGCGCCGTCAGTCGGGTTTCGCTGCCCACCAGACGCGCGAAGCGTGAAATCACCTCGGGGTCGCTGAGGTCTTCTTTCTGGGCCACACGGCTCATCGTCAGGTGGTGCAACACCAGGAACTCGATGAGTTCCATATCGGCTCGGGCCACCCGGTGAGCCCGGCAGAAGCGTCTCACTTCCTGGCCGCCCAGCACGGAGTGGTCACCACCGCGGCCTTTGGCCACGTCGTGGAACAGCGCGGCCACGTACAGCACCCAGGGCTGCTCCCACTGCGCGGCCAGTTGCGAGCAGAACGGGTATTCGTGGGCGTGTTCCGGAATGAAGAACCGGCGCACATTGCGCAGCACCATCAGAATGTGCTGGTCCACGGTGTAGACGTGGAAGAGGTCGTGCTGCATGCGCCCCACGATGCGCCTGAACACCCACAGATAGCGTCCCAGCACCGAGGTCTGGTTCATCAGGCGCAGCGAATGGGTAATGCCGCGGGGCTGCTGCAGGATCTGCATGAACAGCGCGTGGTTCACCGGATCGTGCCGAAAGGCCGCGTCCATGCGTTCGCGGGCGTTGTACAGGGCGCGCAAGGTGCGGGCCGACAGGCCCTGGATGCCGGGACTTTGCTGGAAGACCAGGAAGGTTTCCAGGATGGCGTGGGGCCGGCGCAGGTACAGGTCGTCCTGTGCAACCTCCAGCATGCCGCCACGGTCAAGGAAGTCGGCGTTCAGGGGGCGCATGGGCGAGGCCTCCGAGCCTGCGATGCGCTCTTCCATGTTCAGCAGCAGGATCTGGTTCAGCTGTGTCACCGCCTTGGCCGCCCAGTAGTAGCGGTGCATCAAGGCTTCGGACGAGCGCTGCCCGCGGCCCGTGGTCAGGCCGAAGCTGTCGGCCACGGCTGTCTGCAGATCGAACACCAGCCGGTCCTCACGCCGGCCCGCCACCGCATGCAAGCGGGCCCTGATCAGCTTGAGCGTGCCTTCGTGGCGCTGCAGTTGACCCACCTCGAAAGCTGTCAGCAGACCGCCGGCCGCCAACTCGCGCCAGGTCTTGCCGAAACCCGCTCCCCGGGCCACCCATACCAGCACCTGCAGATCGCGCAGTCCCCCGGGGCTTTCCTTGCAGTTGGGCTCCAGCGAGTAGGGCGTGCTCTCGTACTTCACGTGCCGCTGCTGCATCTCCAGCGTCTTGGCGCGCAGGAAGGCCCGCGGATCGAGCACCGCAGCCGTGGCTGCGCGAAAGCGTTCGAACAAGCGTCGCTTGCCGGCCACCAGGCGCGACTCCAGCAGCGCGGTCTGCACGGTCACGTCCCGCTGCGCCTCGGCCACGCATTCCTCCACGGTACGCACCGAGGAGCCGATCTCCAGGCCCGTGTCCCAGCAGGCGGTGATGAAATCCGCCACGCCATCGGTGGACGCCGCCTGGGGCAGCAGCACCAGCACATCGATATCGGAGTGCGGAAACAGTTCTCCTCGGCCGTAGCCGCCCACGGCCACCAGGGCCAGGCCTTCGGGCATGGGCAGGGTCGACAGCAGCTCCTGCAGCGTCAGGTCCACGTGCTGGGCCAGGCCCTTGAGCAGACGTTGCGAGGACCGGCCGGAGGGCCGCTCGCGCATGAACTGCTCGATCAGCGCCGCCTTGCCTTCGCGGTAGCGCTGGCGCAGGGACTTGAGCAGCTCCGGGTCGACAGGGGGGCTCATGCGGCCGCTGCCTTCGCCAGGGGCCGCCGGGACGACATCGCCTTCATGGGCAGGCCCACCGCGGTCTCAGGCGGGAACAGGCATCGCTGCGGGCGTGACGAACGCGGGAACCGGCGGGCTCCCGGCGGACAGCGTCAGCACCTCGTAGCCCGTTTCGGTGACCAGCACGGTGTGCTCCCACTGCGCCGACAGCGACCGGTCCCGCGTGACGATGGTCCAGCCATCGTAGGGGCGGTTGCCGCGCCGGTCTTCCTTGATGTCGCGCCGGCCCGCATTGATCATGGGTTCGATCGTGAAGGTCATGCCCGGCACCAACTCCTCCAGCGTGCCCGGGCGGCCGTAGTGCAGCACCTGGGGTTCCTCGTGGAACTTGCGCCCCACGCCATGGCCGCAGAACTCCCGCACCACGGAAAAGCCGGCGTGCTCGGCATGGGTCTGGATGGCGTGGCCGATGTCACCCAGGCGCGCCCCCGGCCTGACCTTGACGATGCCCCTCCACATGGCCTCGAAGGTCACGCTGCACAGGCGCCGCGCGGCAATGGAGGCCTCGCCGACCAGGTACATGCGGCTGTTGTCGCCGTGCCAGCCGTCCTTGATGACGGTGACGTCGATGTTGACGATGTCGCCGTTCCTCAGCGGCCGATCGTCCGGAATGCCGTGGCACACCACCTCGTTGAGCGAGGTGCACAGCGAGGCGGGGTAGGGCGGATAACCCGGGGGCTGGTAGCCCAGCGTGGCCGGTACGGCCTGCTGCACCTGGGTCATGTACTCGTGGGCGATGCGGTCGATCTCACGCGTGGTGATGCCGGGCTTGACGTGCGGCGTCAGCATGTCCAGCACCTCGGAAGCCAGTCGGCAGGCCTGGCGCATCCCCTCGATCTCGTCGGCAGTCTTCAGCGATTTCGGCATGACGGAATTATCCCACCCCCCTCTCTAGAATGCTGGCGGTCGGGGCCTGGGTGCGCGCGGTGCGTCCTTCCCGGATGCTTCTGCCCACCCCCGCTCTCCGTTCTCGGCCGCGTCACAGCGACCCGCCTTCCATGCCTTCACCGTTCCTCCATCTGAGTTCCTTCGAAGGGGGGGCGGCCTTGTCCGACTTCCGTGCTGTGGCCTTGCTGGCGCGACTGCAGGAGGTGGAGCCCTCCATCTCGGCGCTCAGCGCGCGCCATGTGCATTGGGTGGCCACCGATCAGGCGCCAGACGAAGGGCTGAGGCAGCGCCTGGCGGCCTTGCTGGACCAGGGCGGGCCCGCGGCGCCAGCGGCTGCGCTTTTGTCGGCCGCCTCAGACCTGCTGCTGGTGGTGATGCCCCGCCTGGGCACCGTGTCGCCCTGGTCCAGCAAGGCCACCGACATCGCGCGGAACTGCGCGTTGCCTGTGCAGCGCGTGGAACGCGTCACCGAGTTCCGGCTGCAGCGCGCCACAGGGCTGTTCAAGGGCCTGCTGGGTGGCCCGGCGCCACTGGATGAAGATGTGATGGCCCGGCTGGCGGGGTTGTTGCACGACCGTATGACGGAAAGCGTGGCGCGCTCTCGCGATGCCGCCCGCGCCCTGTTCGACGAGCACCCCGGCGTGCCCATGGCGCAGGTGGACGTGCTGGGGCAGGGCCGCCAGGCGCTGGTGCAGGCCAACAGTGACTTTGGCCTGGCCCTGTCGGACGACGAGATCGACTACCTGGTCGAGGCCTTCACCCGGCTGCAGCGCAACCCCACGGATGTGGAGTTGATGATGTTCGCCCAGGCCAACTCCGAGCACTGCCGACACAAGATCTTCAACGCCCGCTTCACCATCGACGGCGTCGAGCAGGCGCACTCCATGTTCGGGATGATCAGGAACACCGAGGCGGTCTCGCCTCAGGGGTCGGTCGTGGCCTACAGCGACAACGCCGCCGTGATGGCCGGCGGGCCGGCGCGACTGTGGCTGCCGCAGGCCGGGGAGTCTGCCGCGCCCTACGTGGGCCGGGAGGTCACCGCCCATATGCTGATGAAGGTGGAAACCCACAACCACCCCACCGCCATCTCTCCCTTCCCGGGGGCGGCCACGGGCGCGGGCGGCGAGATCCGCGACGAGGGCGCCACCGGCCGCGGTGCGCGGCCCAAGGCGGGACTCACGGGCTTTTCCACCAGCCACCTGCGCCTGCCCGGCACCGACGAGCCGTGGGAGCGGGGCGGGCAGGGCAAGCCGGCGCACATCGCCAGTGCGCTGGACATCATGATCGAGGGGCCGCTGGGCGGCGCGGCCTTCAACAACGAGTTCGGTAGGCCCAACCTCGCGGGCTACTTCCGCACCTTCGAGCAGCCGGTGGCGGGCGTGATGCGGGGCTATCACAAGCCCATCATGATCGCCGGCGGCCTGGGGCAGATCACCGAGGGCCAGACGCACAAGAAGGTCTTCCCCGCGGGCACGCTGCTGGTGCAGTTGGGTGGCCCGGGCATGCGCATCGGCATGGGCGGGAGCGCGGCCAGTTCCATGGCGGCCGGCACGAACACTGCGGCCCTGGACTTCGACTCGGTGCAGCGCGGCAACCCCGAGATCCAGCGCCGCGCGCAGGAGGTCATCAACCATTGCTGGGCCCTGGGCGAGGCCAACCCCATCCTGGCGCTTCACGATGTGGGGGCAGGGGGCATCAGCAACGCTTTCCCGGAATTGGTGGATGGCGCAGGCCGCGGCGCGGTGTTTGATCTGCGCCAGGTGCCGCTGCAGGAGAGCGGGCTGGCACCCAAGGAGATCTGGTGCAACGAGAGCCAGGAGCGCTACGTGCTGGCGCTGGACCCGACGCAGCGGGAAGCCTTCGAGCGCCTGTGCGAACGCGAGCGCTGCCCCTGGGCCGTGGTGGGCGTGGCGACCGACGAGCCGACGCTGGTGCTCGAGGACGGTCCGTCTGGCGCGCGGGCCATCGACATGCCCCTGGACGTGCTGCTGGGCAAGCCGCCGAAGATGCACCGTGACGTGACCCGTGTGGCGCGCACCGCCCCGGCGCTGGACCTCACCGGCGTGGCGCTTTCGCAGGTGGGCCTGGACGTGCTGCGCCACCCCACGGTGGCGAGCAAGCGCTTTCTCATCACCATTGGCGACCGCACCGTGGGCGGGCTCAGCCACCGCGACCAGATGGTGGGCCCCTGGCAGGTGCCAGTGGCCGACTGCGCGGTGACGCTGAGCGACTTCCAGGGTTTTCGCGGCGAGGCCATGAGCATGGGCGAGCGCACGCCGCTGGCCGCGCTCGATGCGCCAGCCTCCGGCCGCATGGCCGTGGGCGAGGCCCTGACCAACCTGCTGGGCGCGCCGATCGACCTGGCGCGCGTCAAGCTCAGCGCCAACTGGATGGCCGCCTGCGGCGAGCCGGGCGAGGACGCCGCGCTGTACGACACGGTGCGCGCCGTGGGCCTGGAGCTGTGCCCGGCCCTGGGCATCGGCATCCCGGTGGGCAAGGATTCGCTGTCCATGCGCACCCGCTGGACGGGTGAGGACGGCCAGGCACGCCAGGTGGTGGCACCGGTGTCGCTGATCGTGTCGGCCTTCGCCACGCTGGACGATGTGCGCGGCACGGTCACGCCCCAGCTGCAGCCAGGCGACACCACGCTGGTGCTGGTGGACCTGGGCCAGGGCCGCATGCGCATGGGCGGCTCGATGCTGGCGCAGGTGCTGGGCGGGTTTGGCGATGTCGTGCCCGACCTGGAGAATCCCCAGGCGCTCAAGTCCCTGGTGGCCGCCGTGAACGCCCTGCGTGAGCGCGGCTGGCTGCTGGCCTGCCACGACCGCAGCGATGGGGGCCTGTGGGCCACCGTGTGCGAGATGGCCTTTGCCGGCCATCGGGGCGTGAGCCTGAACGTGGATATCCTGGTGACCGAGGGTGACGGCATCGCTGACAGCCGCGCCGAGTACGGCGATTCCAAGAACTGGGCCACCCAGGTGGGTGAGCGCCGCAACGAGCTGACCCTGCGCGCCCTGTTCAACGAGGAGCTGGGCGTGGTGCTGCAGGTGCCCACGGGCGTGCGCAACGAGGTGATGGCGCTGCTGCGCGCGCACGGCCTGAGCCGCCACGCGCATTACATCGGCAAGCCCAATGACCGCGGGGTGGTGGAGGTGTGGCGCGACACCAAGCTGCAGTTCGGGGCGCCGCTGCAGCAACTGCACCAGGCCTGGGACGAGGTGAGCTGGCGCATCGCCGCGCTGCGTGACAACCCCGCCTGTGCCGACGCCGAGCATGCGGCCGTGGGCCAGGCGGACGATCCCGGCCTGCATGTCCAACTGAGCTTTGATCCGGTGGCGGAAGAAGCGGCGCCGGCGGCCACCTTCGGCCCCTTTGTGTCAGGCGCTGGCGACGACCCCGAGGCCCTTGCTGGGCAAGCGCCCGGGCTGGCGTTGCCAGGCCTGCTGATCACCCGCCCCAAGGTGGCCGTGTTGCGCGAGCAGGGCGTCAACTCGCACGTCGAGATGGCCTGGGTGTTCGACCAGGCGGGCTTCGAGGCCTGGGACGTGCACATGAGCGACCTGCAGGCCGGCCGGGCCCGTCTGGACGACTTCCGCGGGCTGGTCGCTTGCGGCGGCTTCAGCTACGGCGACACGCTGGGCGCCGGGGAGGGCTGGGCCCGCTCCATCCGCTTCAACCCGGCGCTGGAGGCCGCGTTCGCCGCCTTCTTCGGCCGCGCGGACACCTTCGCCCTGGGCGTGTGCAACGGCTGCCAGATGCTGGCTGCCCTGAGCCCCATGATCCCGGGGGCTCAGGCCTGGCCCAAGTTCGTGCGCAACCGCAGCGAGCAGTTCGAGGCCCGGCTGTCGATGGTGGAGGTGCTGGACAGCCCGAGCCTGTTCTTCACGGGCATGGCGGGCAGCCGCCTGCCGATTGCCGTGTCCCACGGCGAGGGTCTTGCGGACTTCTCGGTGCGGGGCGACGCTGCGGCCGTGCACCGTGCGGCCCGCTTCGTGGACCACCACGGCCGTCCGACCGAGGCCTACCCCTTCAACCCCAACGGCAGCCCCGAGGGCCTGACCGCCGTGACCACGGCGGACGGTCGCATCACGGCCATGATGCCGCACCCGGAGCGGGTGTACCGCGAGGTGCAAATGAGCTGGAGCAGCCGCGACGCCTCAGCGCTCAGCCCGTGGATGCAGATGTTCCGCAACGCGCGGCGCTGGGTGGGGTGAGGCTCACTCTTTTCCCGCAGCGCCCGATCGTGCGTACGCCGAAAGGCACAGTGCGGCTACCGACCGGAGTGGCCGTTAGCCTGAGCTTGCGCGAAACATTTGATTTTCCGGCGCTCACGTTCTCGCCATCACTCAACCCCGTGCAATGGCGGCCGATAACGCAGGCATGAAGATCACATCCATCGGCGCGACGTCTTCGACAGCCTCGTCAGGCAGCGGGACTTCTCCTGTCATCGCCAACCTGCAAAAGCAGATCTTGATTAGAAACCTGCTTCAGCAGGCTCGTCCAGTGAGCCACTGAGACCGTAACCTGAGCTCTCCTGACGAAGGAGAGTCCTGATGTCCAGCCACCAGATCCAGTTTCAGTACGGTATGTCGATC
>Ga0315906_10001117_pt1 | contig 40524 bp, 22 predicted proteins | sample LakEriMetagenome_4_FD_203526 | JGI IMG/M metagenome (GOLD analysis project Ga0315906, IMG submission 203526) | Freshwater fungal communities from buoy surface, Lake Erie, Ohio, United States - Buoy 2 MA122 | ecosystem: Environmental > Aquatic > Freshwater > Lake > Lake biofilm | place: USA... | reverse complement strand
AGGTGTTGGCTCCGGTGTTCGTGCCGCCGAGGGTGAGGATGCGGGTTTGAGCTGTCGTGCCGTAGGCCAGGGCTACGGTGTTATTGAATGAGAGGCTGCCGATCCCTGAGGATTCGATCGTGGCTCCGCCACCTACCCCACTGCTCATCGTGAAGCTGCGGTCGGTGGTGACATCGGATGATCCGGTGTAGCGCAGCGTTGAGGTCGGCGCTCCGAAAACCAAGTTAGCTGCTGCGTTGGAGGATTTACCCAAGCTGCTGTTGCTGCCACCGTTGGCGAGGGTCGAGACACCCAGAACACCTGCGGTGATCGTATTTATGCCGCTGTAGCTGTTGGTGCCGGCAAGCACCCAGGTGCCGACGCCGGTCTTAGTCAGGGTGGTGGCTCCCGTGTTATCGCCGATGACGGCGGCGATCGTGTTGTCGCCGGTGTTGCTGCCGGTCAAGGTGAGGGTCTTTGCAGCCGTGCCGCCGTTGAAGCCCATGGAGCCGGCGTTAGTGAAGTTGACTGCGCCGGTGCCAGAAGCATCGATCGTGCTGGTTGTCTGCAGGGAGAAGAGGCGATCCGTATTCACAGACGCTCCGGTGTAGCGCAGCGTGCCGCCGTTGAGGATGAGGTTACCTGCCGCGCTTGTTGCGGCGCCGATATTACTGCTGTTACCACCGTTAGCGAGGGTGGAGACATCCAGAATTCCTCCGGAAACCGTTGTGATACCTGTGTAGGTGTTCGTGCCGGAGAGGGTCCATGTGCTCGTGCCCGCTTTGGAGACAGACAGCGCTCTGGGCGTCGCATCTGCGGAGTTCAGGATACTTCCGGAAATCAAGTTGCCGGTGGCGGTGCCGTCCAGTTGGAGATTTGTCGTCACCGAACCGACGCCACCTGCCGTCTGCTGCACATTACCCGTAACGATCAGAGAGGCGGTGGTGGGATTCAACTTGGTATTCCAAGCGACAGGAGTACCAGTCCCGCCCAAGGTAATGTTTATGTTGCCAATCTGGAGCTTATAATCGTTTGCACCCTGCACATCAAGCGCGCCACCAGCTGTGGAGGTGGTAACTTGGCTGAAATTCATATTACCTAGCTGGATGGTGCTGCCGGTCGTCGTACCAGAACTATTTCCACCGTTAGAAGTGTTGTTGTTACCAACAAAAATCGTCAGAGGATCCTGACCATTACCCGTAGTCAGGAACAAATTGACTCCTGATCTGGATGCAGGGTTGGCAGAGTCATCCAAGATTTTGAATGGCGCTGGTCTTCTACCACCATCTGAAGGGGTTGAACCACCACGCAACGAGGTATAAGGCGAAAGCGATTGGATTCCCTGAAACACGAATGCACCGCCGCCGCCGACAGCTTCGAGTGCTGTCGTCGCTCCGCTATAGGTATTGGTGCCGGAAAGCGCCCAAATAGGGCCGGCCGCCTTGGTCAGACTGACCACCGATCCCGGGCCATCGGTGATGTTGCCAGCAAAGGTGTTGGCGCTGGCGGTATAGTTGCCGGCCAAGGACAAGGTCCTAGCGCCCGCCGCGCCGGAGAAGGCGAGGGGTTGTTGAATCACCAACCCACCGGTGCCACTGTTTCCGATGGTACCGGTGCCAGCGGAGCTCAAGGTGAAAGGACGCAGGGCAAAGGTTTTCGCTCCACCAGTCCATGTGAAGCCCGTGCCAGGAAGATTGATAGGATTGGTCGAATCCCCTAGGCTGGCGAAGGTCAGTGCATAGCCGATATTGATCGGACCCGTGAACGTGTTGCCGGTATTCGTGAAGTTGAGTGCGATGCTGCCGGTTTGGCTGATGCTTCCGTTACCTGCGAAAACGCCGGAGAAGTTCTGGTTGGAAGTGCCAGTGATGGAGAGAGCCGCCCCGTCATTGATGGTGAGGTTACGGGAGCTTCCTGTGGTTCCGAAGTTCCAGGTGACCGGGCCGGTGACAGTGACCGGGCCGGTGCCGAGGTTGGTGTTCGGCGTGGTAGTGGTGAGCGTGCCTGCATTGAGGACGGTTCCACCAGAGTAATTGTTGGTGCCGGAGAGAGTTAGGGCTGAGGCCCCGGATTTAACCAACGCTACTGCCCCTCCGTTGTCGTTGATCGATGAAGCGACGGTGATGGCGTTGCCACCGCTGGTGATATAGAGACTGCCACCGCCTGTGGGGGTGGTGAGGGCACCGGTGCCGTTTACTGTGAGAAGTCCCGAACCGCCGTTCAGCAAGCCGTAGGTCTCCAGATTGTTTGCGCCGAGAGTGAGCGACAGGGCACCTCCCGTGTAACGCAGGGAGTTCACGGTGCGAGTGGCGGTCAGCGTTGTGCCTCCGCTGAGCGTAACGTTGGCTCCGCCGATCCATGAGCCGGAGTTTTCCGCAGTTGCTGCGATGTTGGCATTCTGGATACCGAAAGCATTGACAGCTCCTCCGGCAGTTCTGTTGTAGGTGGCGTAATCGGTTTGGGCTGCCGCCGTTGTCCCCCACGTCGCCCAAGGCCCGATGATTCCGCCCACCGCTGAGTCGGTCTGACCAGAGATGATGATGGAGTTTTTGGCGTTCAGACCCAAGCTGGCACCCGAGAAAGTGATGGCGGAGGTATCGGTGACCGCTCTTGCAACGCCATTGATGGTGGTGAGACTGCCGGAACCAAAGGTCAACGTCTGGGCGGGGGTGGTGTTCACGTTGGTGGAGGTGACGTTCAATTGGCCACTGCGAAGATCCAACGCTCCCATCGTTTCCGAATAAACCGTGGTAGCACTAGCGGTATTGGTGACGGTGATATTTCCGCCGCCATTGGAAATGATCGTATTGGCAACGACGCGATCAAGAGCTGCTTCGGTCGCAGAGGTATTGATCAGAGTCAGAGTGCCACCGTTAAAGTTGAGACCGCTGGTCCCAGTGAGGCGACCCGCCGCACCACTGAGGGTGAGCGTGCCGTTCTTGATGGTGGTCGCACCAGTGTAGGTGTTAGTGCCTTGCAATACCTGTGTGCCGGCGCCGAGTTTGGTAAGGGACATCCCCGTGGCTCCATCGGCGACCACACCACCATAGGTATAGGTCATAGCGGATTCAGGCTTCAGGGTGAGGCCGGTGACACTGGTGTAACTGCTATCGATCACATCGGCGAGATTCCGAATTATTCCGCTGTTAGAAAGACCCCCGAAGGTGGGAGTGGTGACGCCACTGAGGGTCACAGTGCCCGCACCGGTGGTATTGAGGGCACTGTTCTGGATGGCACTCGCATGACTGAGCGTGATGTTGCCGGCGGTGGCCGTGGTGTTACCCGTGTGGAAGGTAGGGGCATTCAAGACCAAGGTGCTGGCACTGATATTGTCCAGCGATCCGGTGCCGCCGATGAGGGCAGGAAGAGTCGAACCCAGAGTGGCCGTCGCCGAGCGATTCACAGCAAACGTTCCGCCGTTGAGAAACAACGGTGCGGGAGAAATGGCACCACCGTCGTTTAACTGCAAGATGCCGGCATTGATGGTGGTCTGCCCGGTGTAAGAGTGGGCGGAGTTAATCACCAAGGTGCCCGCACCCGCTTTGCTCAGGCCGCCCGTGCCTTGGTTAAGGACTTGATCGACCGTGAAGATTCCACCAGACGTTACATCGAGGCCGACGGTCTGGCCGGAGGTGAAAGAAACCGTGCGACCCAAGGCAGCGAAATTTGGCAGGTTGGTGGTGTTTGAAATCTGCAGCGTGCCGCCGTTGAAGACGAGATTGGAGGCGGCATTTCCTAGATTGGAGACGGCGCTGACACTTAATGTGCCGGCGTTGAGTGTGGTTGCTCCAGTGTAGCTGCTGGCGCCGGAGAGCACCCAAAGGCCTGCGCCGGTCTTGGTGAGAGAGACGGCACCCGTGCCGTTGTCGGCGAGGTTGGCGGCCAGGATGTTGTTGTTGGTATTGGTGCCAGTGAGGGTCAGGGTGCGGGTCTGGTCCACCGTGCCGTAAGCCGGAGAGGCGATGTTCGTGAAATTAATGGCGGCACTGCCTGATGCGTCCAGGGCACCCGTGCTGCTGATCGTGAACTGGCGATTGGTGCTGGCGGCGCCACCAGTGTAGCGGAGGGTGCCGCCGGAGATGACGAGGTTCGATGCGTCGCTCGTGCTCGCGCCGAGGCTGCTCGCCGAGCCGCCGTTGGCGAGCGTGTTGGCATTCAGGGTGCCGCCGTTGATCGTCACCGGGCCGTTGAAGGTATTCAACCCGGACAACGAGAGCGGGCCGATGCCAGTCTTGGTGATACCGGCCGTGCCGCTGCTATTGCGGATCACGCCTTCGAGCAAGCCGCCGAAGGCGGCGACATCCGTGGCAATGGTGCGGGTGGCACCGTTTAGATCAAAGCGGTTGGGCATCCTCCAGTTAACGGCGTGGCCAGAGCCGGCGGCGCCGAGCAGCAGCGTGTCGGGCCTGAAGAACTGGCTGCCCCAGACGACTTCGTAGTTGGCGTCGTTGTTGATGACCCAGGAATTCGAAGCCGCGTCAGCCTGGTTCATCGAGAACCCGCTCGTGCCGCCAGTGAGCTGGATCTGGCCGGGCCCGGAACCGAGGAACTCGCTCATGTAATACCAGACGGCGACCGAGCCGCCATTGAGCTCCAGATTACTGAGAATTCCTTGACCTTGGGAGGCTAGGCTGGCCCCAGGCACGCCAGAGAATTTGTTCATGTCAGCGTAACCGCCACCAATCCTCAGTATGCCTCCCTTCACGATCGTGGGACCAGAATACCGCATGTTGGTGGTATTGTACAGCAACGTCTGGCCGGCGTTGAGGTTGACCGTGATGCCGCCGGGGCCGCTCACGGCGCCGCTCAGCGTCGTGCTCGCGCCCTGAAACTCGAGCTGGCCGCCCGCGATGCCGATGGCTCCGGTCATGGTGACCGCACGGGTGCCGGAAAGAATGAGATCGCCCGTGCCGCCTTTGGCGATGCCAACGATGGCAGTGCTGAGCGGAGCGCTAATGGTCAGGGCTCCGCCGTCCACGTGGGCGATCAGTTCGGTGCCAGCTCCAGCGGAACCGGCACGCACCTGACCTGTGCCTGAAATTGTGTAAGCATCAGTGCCGGACTTGAGGATCGCAGCGGCACTGCCGACCGCGCTGCCGAGCGTCAGGTTGTTCGCACCGAGAGTCAGACTCTGGCCGGAAGCTGTGGCGATGAGATTGAGCGAGTTGCCCACTCGAGCACCGCTTAGGGTTTCACTGCCAGAGACCTGCGCGTTCTGAAGATTGGTCGAGGAGTTAATGGCTGTGAACGAGCCCGAATAAGCACGAATGCTGTTGGAGTTATTTTCAGCCCATTGCGTGCCGCCCACGGTCGCCCAGTCGAGGATGCCGTTGGTGTTGGCGGGCAGAGAAGAACTCGTGACATTGGGGCTGTTGGCCCCGGCGCCAAGACTGCCGCCGCCCACACCGACGAAGTCGATGGCCGCACCAGCGGAGCGAGTTACCGTGCCCATCGCTAAAGTGGTTTGATCTGTGCCGCCGTTGAGGTCCACCGTTACCCTGCCGCCCACTGCAAAGGTGGTAGCACCCACGGTCTCGGACTGGATACCTCCGCCGACATTGGCCTTCAAATACAACGAACCCAGGCTGAGAGCCGTTGCATCATTGAGGCGGTTGGCAAGTGCCGCTGTGTTGTCAAGTAGCAGTGTGCCCGCAAGAACGCTGAAGGCCGAGTTCTGAGCGGTCCCCGATGCATCACTCAAGGCGAGCGTGCCGGCGTAGATATTCGTCGCGCCGCTATAGGTGTTGGCACCAGTGAGGGTCTGGGTGCCCAGACCGGTCTTGTTAAGGATCATGTTAGCCGCCCCGTTGGCAATAACGCCACCGTAGGAAACGGAAGAGCCGAGTTGTGGGTTCAGGGTCAGCGAGGTGATGGAAGCGTAGCCGGTGATCGCCGTCGCCAGGTTCACACTTCCAGCGACACCACCGAGCCAAGGTGTGGCTTGACCGGTTGCGGTAAGGCCGATGGCTCCTGTCGATCCCGTGGTATCGTAGGTGCTCTGCCACATACCGTATTGGTTACCCAAGGCCACCTTGCCATTGGTGATGACAATGTTGCCGGCGAACTGGTTAGCAGCGTTACTAAGTGTCAAGGTGCCAGAGCCTATCTTGTTTAGAGTTCCTTTGCTGTTGTTTTCCAGGCCGAAAACAGATGCAAAGGTGACGTTGTTCGCCCCCGTATCCAGAGTCGCGGTGACTCCATTGTTGATGATCAGCCGCGAGGAGAGATCGGTGGTGGTGGCAGCGCCCCATTGGAGGGTGGAGTTGCCAGTGAAGGTGATTTTATTTGCAGCAGAAGCGACTCCCAAGCCAGTGCTGGTAAAACTGACCGTGCCCGCTGTCATCGTGACGCCGCCCGTGAAGGTGCTCGCACCAGAGAGAGTAAGAAGTCCCGAGCCAGTCTTGGTGAGGCCGCCACTACCTCCGATAACGCTGGAGACGGTGGTGTTTCCAGTTCCGCCGATCGTGAGCAGGAATCCGCCATTAGTCACTGCGCCGGTTCCAACTGTTAGCAGGCTGTCATCATTGTTCGTCCAGCTTTGTGCTCCGCCGAGGGTGATCGGGCTGATGATGCTAACAATACCTGCACCGGAGTTCATGGTGATGCCGTTGTTGAGCGTGATGGTCTGACCTGCGGTGCCGATCGTATAGGTGCCGGTGAAAGAGTTGAAGGTGATCGAACCGACCGTCGTCCCGCTAGCAAGCGTGACCGCACCACCCGCGCCGCCGTTGCCGAAGATGGCGTCGTCTGCCGATGTCCAGTTAACATTACTTGCGCCATCCCACCAATCCCCAGCCGTGAGCCATGCACCTGCACCATCACTGGTGCCACCACCCGTTGGATCCCAAGTAAGGGTCGCCCCCTGCGCCAACTGCGCTGTTAGAATCACACTTCCTGTTAGAGCTAGGAGTGTGTTAGAGAATCTGATGAAACGTGTTTTCATAAAAAGTAGGGGGAACTCTGAAGGTCTGAAGGTCTGAAGGTCTGAAGGTCTGAAGGTCTGAAGGTCTGAAAATAGAAATCAAAAGATTTCGTTATGATCTTTTTATTTGCTAGAAATTTGTTGAGTAAGAAAGTTACAGCAGCGTCCTTTTGCTAGGTTTTTTAGCTAAAGGTTTTTGGGGTTTAGAGTTTGGAAAGACCTTCGGAGAAGAGTCGATTTATTTGACTTTAGTTATTTCAAGGGCAAACGGAAGTTTTTTTTTCAGAAAAAAAACTGTAACCCTACGCAGCACAGGATGGTCGGGGCTCGGGGCTCGGGGCTCGGGGCTCGGGAAAGCAGAGCGAGTGATAACGAGCTATTTATGAATGGCGAAGCCGTAATGGCTTGGACGGAGCGAAGCGTAGTCAATCGGGGGTCGGGGGTCGGGGCTCGGGGCTCGGGGCTCGGGGCTCGGGGCTCGGGGGATACAATTAGCCGGAACGACAGTTCAACCAAGAACCAAGAACCAAGAACCAAGAACCAAGAACCAAGAACCAAGAACCAAGAACATAGCGGCAAAGCTGCTCCACCTTCTCTTTTTTATGACTTTTATCTTGCAAATCATACATCGTAATGCTGTTTTTTCACGGTGATCGCACGCAGAGCTTATTCCAAACTGAATGATTTGCTGGGGCGTTTTCCTGCAGTGGTGCTACTTGGACCAAGGCAAGTGGGAAAGACGACTCTCGCCAAGCAATGCGCGGCAGAGCGGGCAGGTATTTACTTAGATTTGGGGAGTCAGCGGGATCTTGGTAAACTTTCAGATCCAGAGGACTACTTATCCCAACGCGAGAGCCAATTGGTGATTTTGGATGAAATCCAACGTGTGCCGGAGTTATTTGCCTCACTGCGTGGGTTGATCGATGAAGGACGCACCCGAGGCATACGCGAAGGACGTTTTTTATTACTGGGCTCGGCCTCGTTGGAGTTGATCCAGCAGAGCAGTGAAACGCTGGCAGGGCGTATCGCTTATTTAGAATTACAACCTTTGGATTCCTTAGAAGTCGGGCATGATGCGTTGCTAAAGCTGTGGTGTCGAGGTGGTTTTCCGGATAGCTTTCTGGCAACGAGCGATGAGGCGAGCTCGGAATACCGTGATTTCCTGATCCGATCCTATCTTGAGCGCGAAATGCCGCAGCACGGAGTGCGACTACCTGCAGGCAAACTAAGAAATTTATGGACGATGCTCGCCCACTCGCAAGGCGGCTTGGCAAACGCAGCGGTGCTTTCACGCAATCTGGAAGTGGATGTGCGCACGGTGCAAGCGCAGTTGGATTTGTTAGAAAATCTTTTTTTTCTGAGACGACTGCGACCATGGCATCGGAATACAGGCAAGCGCATGGTCAAGTCATCGCGCTTGTATATTCGGGATTCGGGATTGGTGCATGAGTTGTTAGGAATCGGTAATACCGAAGCGCTGGCGGGCCATCCGGTGGTGGGAGCGAGTTGGGAAGGATTCGTGATCGAGAACCTGTTAGCCTGCGCTCCACCACGCACCGAAGCTTCATTTTACCGCAGCACCAGTGGAGCCGAAGTGGATTTGGTGCTCACGTTTCGCAATGGCAAAAGCTGGGCAATCGAGATCAAACGCGGGCTCTCCCCTGTCTTGAGCGCAGGCTTTTTCTCAGCACTAGAAGATATCAAACCCGATAGATCATTCGTCGTCTACGGCGGCAACGACCGCTACCAACTCAAACCCAATGTCGAAGCTATTTCCTTGATAACTCTCCAACAAGAACTGCTGAGTTTTTAGAGCTTAGAGTCAAGAACCACAAAGCCGAGCAAGCGCTAGCGAGCTTTAAACTCTAGACGCAGTCCTCACCGCTTGGACGGAGCAAAGCGTAGTCAAACCAAGAACCAAGAACCACAAAGCCGAGCAAGCGCTAGCGAGCTTTAAACTTTAGACGCAGTCCTCACCGCTTGGACGGAGCAAAGCGTAGTCAAACTAAGAATCAGGAACAGAGCGGTAAAGAGCCGCTCTACCGTCTCCTGCGCAACAGCAGCAACACACCAAGAACTCCTCTTCAAATAGTGAAAGATGAAGAGTGAAGGGTGAAGGGTGAAGGGTGAAGGGTGAAGGGTGAAGGGTGAAGGGTGAAGGGTGAAGGGTGAAGGGTGAAGGGTGAAGGGTGAAGGGTGAAGGGTGAAGGGTGAAATAATTTCACTATTCACTCTTCACTGCTCTAATAATTACAGCTTCACCCTAATTGAATTGCTCGTTAACACTCGCTCTGCTTTGACTCCGCTTCGCTCCGTCCAAGCAGTTACAGCTTCGCCCTAATTGAATTGCTCGTTAACACTCGCTCTGCTTTGACTATTCACTATTCACTCTTCACCATTCAGTTGCGGCGGCGACGCAACAGCAGCAACACACCGAGAACTCCTAACAAGGCGGTTTTTGGCTCGGGGATGGCCTCGGCCATCAGTGCGATGTCGTTGCCTCCGGTGAAGCTCGGACTTCCACCTGAATTTGCGACATAACTGATGTTCCAATTGAAGCCACCGTAGCTCGTCACCGTCGCTCCTTGCGCAAGGCCGCTGTAGGTGCCGGTGATCGCATCCGATCCGTCGTTGAGAAGGATGAAGATGAGGTCGTTGGCCGCGTAGGTGCCAGCGCTGAACGATGCAGCGAGACTACCGCCTGTGATATCAACCGAGCCTGTCACGTTAATTTGGTCGTGCTCGGTGCCGGCGGTGAGACCGGTAATTTCCGCAGTGTAGAGACCGGCTTGGGTGTAAGCACCCGATACACTGAGGATGCCGGGGCTATTACCTGGATTGATAAAACCACCCGATGAAACCGTAAGCGCACCAATGGTTCCGGATCCTCCAAGTATCGCACCTGTGGCGACAGTTGTTAGACTGCTGGTGGAGATCGATCCATTTACCACGAGAGTTCCAGTAGAAACCGTCGTCGCACCGGTGTAGGTGTTCGTCTGATTCAGAACCCAAGTGCCGACCCCGCTCTTGGTCACAGAGGTGACTCCCGATCCGTTGTTGGCGATCACCTTGCCGAAGGTGTTGGCTCCCGTGTTCGTGCCGCCGAGGGTGAGGATGCGGGTTTGAGCTGTCGTGCCGTAGGCCAGGGCTACGGTGTTATTGAATGAGAGGCTGCCGGTCCCTGAGGATTCGATCGTGGCTCCGCCACCTACCCCACTGCTCATCGTGAAGCTGCGGTCGGTGGTGACATCGGATGATCCGGTGTAGCGCAGCGTTGAGGTCGGCGCTCCGAAAACCAAGTTGGCCGCTGCGTTGGAGGATTTACCCAAGCTGCTGTTGCTGCCACCATTGGCGAGGGTCGAGACACCCAGAACACCTGCGGTGATCGTATTTATGCCGCTGTAGCTGTTGGTGCCGGCAAGCACCCAGGTGCCGGCGCCGGACTTGGTGAGCGTGGTGGCTCCCGTGTTATCGCCGATGACGGCGGCGATCGTGTTGTCGCCGGTGTTGCTGCCGGTCAAGGTGAGGGTCTTGGCAGCCGTTCCGCCGTTGAAGCCCACGGAACCGGCGTTCGTGAAGTTGACCGCACCTGCGCCGGAAGCATCGAGGGTGCTGGATGTCTGCAGGGAGAAAAGGCGGTCGGTGCTCACAGCCGCACCGCTATAGCGGAGCGTGCCGCCGTTGAGGATGAGGTTGCCTGCTGCATTGGAAGAGGCGCCGAGGTTACTGTTGCTGCCGCCGTTGGCGAGGGCTGAGACATCCAGAATGCCTCCGGAGACTGTCGTGATACCTGTGTAGGTGTTCGCACCGGAGAGGAGCATGGTGCCGGTGCCGGTCTTGGTCAGGGCGCCGTTCTGGATGACAGAGGAGACCGTGAGTTCACTGCCAACGTTCGCGGGAACCGTGAACGTCTGCGTGGCGTTGTTAAGGTCGAGCGTGGTGACGGAGACGTAGATCTTTACGCCTTGTTCGGCGACGGTGGTCAAGCCGCCGGTGAGCGTCAGCTTGCTGCTGCCGACGCTGTTCGTCACGGAGGTGCTGCCGCCCCCCCAGCCGCCGCCCAGCGTCATCAGGCCGAAGGTTTGATCGTAACCGGCCAGGTCGATCGACTGTGTTGTTACTGCATTCCGTTGGGTGACCGAAATGGCATTGCCAGCCTTGATCGCGTTGGACGCCCCCAACTTGAGGTTGGCACCGTTGAGCGTGGTCAAGCCCGTGTAGGTGTTGGCGCCGGAGAGAATGAAGGTTGGGGTCACCCCGTTCACGGTGCTGTTCAAGGTCAGTGCCGTATTGTCGCTGATGATGCCCGGGAAGGTCACTGTGATTGGGGTTGCTGGAGCCACCGTCAACGTGGCGGCGCCGCCCGTGTTACTGACGTTGCCGGAGCTGGCTAGGCTACCGATCGTCTCGCTGAACCCGGCCAGGTCGAACGTGCCGCCGGCATTCACTGTGACTGCGGCGGTATTCACGATCTTATTGGCCGCTCCGAGCCTAAGTGTGCCGCCGTTATTGATGTTGATCGGCGTGGACTTGAAGCCATCCGTACTCGATGAGCTCAGCACCAGCGTGCCGGCGTTGACCGTGGTCGCGCCGGTGTTAAGATAATCGCGGTTGGCGGTGAGGGTCAGCGTGCCCGCGCCGGTCTTGGTCAGGGCGGTGGTGGTGGCGGTGATGCCGACGTTGAGGGCTAGGTTGTCACCGGTGTCCACCGTGTTGACGACCAGTTCGCCGCCGGTTTGGCCAACGATGTCGAAGGCATTGCCCGCCGTGCCGATTTGGGCGGCACCGCCACCGGACTTGATGATCGCGCCCTGGTCCACCCCGTTCGAGAAGGTCAGGTTGCCGGTCAGGGCCGTGAGGCTGTAGTTGGACGGCATGTTCAAGCTGTAGATGGAGACGGCGGCCTGGCTGGCGATGCTGCCGTTGAGCTTGTTGTGCTGGGCAGCCGTCAGCGCGCTGCTCGTCTCGGCCGCGAAGTTGGCGTCCGTGCCGTAGATCGGCGCGCGGAGCGCCGCGCCCGAGCCGGGATAATAGGCAAACTCGTTGGCCGTGGCGGCCGTGGCGCCGCTGAAGACGCCCTTGTTGATAACCGCCGAACCGCCGGTGAACTTGAACTGTTGGCTGGTGCCGTCGGCCAGAATGTTCATCGTGGCTCCCGCCGTGCGGGTGGCCGCGCCGGCGCTGCTGGTCAGGATGGCCACCTGACCCGGATCGCCGCCGGAAAGGGCTATCTGGTTGTGGCCGACGGCGGCGGTGACGGTGCCGATAGTTTCGGTGGAGGCGGACGACGCGTTGCCGATGAAATTGAGGGTGCCGTTGTTGAAACCCATGGCCACGCTGCCGACGCGGTCGGCGTTGTTGGCGGAGCTGTTATCCAACGTCAAGTTGCCCGTGGTTCCGCTGGAAGTGCCCAGGGTAATGCCGCTGGAGGAGGCAATCGCACCGCTCGCGCCGTCGAGGAGAACCGTGCCGCCGGTGATCGTCGTCGCGCCGGAGTAGGTGTTGGCCAGGTTGAGGCCGAGCGTGCCGGCCCCGATCTTGCTGAGGCCGACGGAGCCCATGTTGTAGGCGCCGGACTGGGTCTGGGTACCGCTGGCGATATCGAGGCCCAGTGCGCCGCTGGTCTTGGTGGCATTGGCCAGCAGGGTATCCACGTTGGCCATGGTCCAGGCGGTGCCGTCCACCGGCACCTGCAGCGTGCCGCCGTTAAAGACCACCTTGCCAGAGGAATTGTAGCCCGGCAGGGCGCTTGTGGAGTTGGCCACGAGGGTGCCGGCGGTGACGGTGGTGGTGCCGCCGTAGCTGTTGGTGCCGGAAAGGATCTGGGTGCCCAAGCCGGTCTTGGTCAGGTTCATGGCACCGTTGGCAATGGCGCCACTGTAGGAGGCCGTGATGCCCGTCTGCGGGTTGAGCGTCAGAGTGGTAACGCTGCCGTAGCCTGTGGTGAACTTGGTCGCCAGATCGACGGATCCATTCAAGCCGCCGATGATCGGGGCGGTGACAGAAAACGTGACGACGCCCGCGCCGGTGGTGTTCAGCGCGCTATTCTGCAGGGCCGAGTTGTTGCCCAAGGCGAGCGTTCCAGCACTCACGACCGTCGGGCCGTCGAAGGTGCTGGCGCCGGTGAGCCTCAGCGTGCCCGCGCCGGCCTTGGTCAGGCCGACAACGCCGGTGCCGTCGCCGATGGCGCCGCCGACGGTCAGGGTCGTCGCTGCGTTCGACACCGTCACGACGGGGCTGCCGGTCAGCGCGTTGATGCCCAGCGTCACCGCGCCGGTGCCCATGTTCAGGTCGCTGTTGTTGCCGTTCGACCCAACGAAGGTCCAGTTGCCGTTCCACGCCGTTGTGGGGTTGTAGGTGGAGGTGCTGATCGCCGCACCGCTGGAGTTGTCGAGATTGCCACCGTTGATGGTCCAAGTTCTGGATGCTGTGTTCACCGCGCCGGGATTGTTGTAATGCACTGTCCCGCTATTCAATGCAAACCCTTGATAACCAGGCACTATGAGCGTCCCGTTGAGAATCATGTTCCCGCCGGACACATAGAAATAACCCCCAACGGAAACGTTGCCGTAGGTCCAACTCCCGCTAGTCTGAGTGAGGTAAGCGTAACCACCGAGATCCACGATCTCGCTCACCGAGTTGCCGGTCGTCGTGCCCGCGAAATTTAGCCCGAACTTGTCGCCGGCGGTGTTGTAATTGTAGCCACCGGTAATCTTGCCCAGCGTCTGCGAACCGCTTGTGGGAGCGAAGGTCCAAGTTGGGGTTGAATCGCTCTTGGCCAGGAGCACCGCTGGACTGCCGGTGATGGCCGAGGCAATGGTGGGCGTGCCCACCACAGTAGCAACCCGGCCCTGGATGGAACCGCCGGCGCCGAACGCCAGCGTGCCGCCGGTGACCGTGCCGCCGATGGCGTCGAACGACAGCGTGGTGAGGTTGACCGTGGTGTCCAGCAGGACGGTGGCGGCGCCGCTCAGGTTCAGTTCGGAAGAGCCGAGCGCATTGGCGTGCGAGAGTTGCAGCGTGCCGGCACTGACGGTGGTGCGGCCGGTGTAGGTGTTGGCCTGGTTCAGGACGAGCGTGCCGGTTCCGACCTTGGTCAGGCCCAGCGCGCCGAGGTTCCACGCGGCGGTCTGGGTCTGGGTGCCGCTGGTGGTGTCGAGCGCCAGCGCGCCCGCGGTCTTGGTGGCGTTGGAGACGAGCGTGTTGATGTCGGCCATGGCCCAGGCGCTCGGCAGTTGCAGCGTGCCGCCGTTGAAGACGACCTTGCCGGCGGTGCCGTAGCCCGGCAGGGAAGCGGTGGAATTGGCCGCCAGCGTGCCGGCGTTGAGGACCGTGCCGCCGGTGTAGGTGTTGCTGCCGGAAAGGGTGAGCGTGCCGCCGGTGCCGGATTTGACCAGCGTCAGGGCGCCGGTGTTGTCCTGGATCGGCGCGCTGATGGTGATGGCGTTGCTGCCGGTGGTGACGTAGAGGTTTGCGGCAGAGGTCCCCTGCTGACGCACGGCGCTGGTGCCGCTGATGGTGAGCAGGCCCGAACCGCCGTTGAGGATACCTTTGGTGTCGAAGTTGTTCGACCCAAGCGTCAACGCCCCTGCGGCGGCATTGTAGCGCCAGGAGTTCATTGTGCGGCTGCCGGTCAACGTGTTGGCCGTCGAGGTCGAGGTGTAGTTGCCGGTGGCGCCACCGGTCCAACTGCCTTCCGTCGTGGCCGCGATGGCGGCGGGGGTGACATAGTTGGCGTTATAAATCGCGTAGTCGGTTTGGGCTGCGGCGCTTGTGCCGGTTGTGGCCCAGGGGCCGATGATCTGGCCGGCCGTGGTTGTTCCCGCGCCACTGACCACGATCATGTTGTCGCCGCCGGATGCTTGGGGCCCGGTGGTTAGCGCCGAGAAGGTGACCGCCGAGGTGCCGGACTGGGACAGTCCGCCCAGCGTCAGCGTCTGGCTGTTGTTGGTCGCACTGTTTTGGTTATTTGCCAACACAGCGTTCAGTTGCCCGCTGGAGAGCGTGACCGCGCCGATCGTCTCGGTGTAGTTCAGGTTCGCGCCAGCGGTGTTGTTATAGGTGATCGTGCCGCCGGTGGAGGTGATCGCGGCGCCATCCGCAACGCGATTGACCTGAGCGGTGTTGACCAAGAGGAGGTTGCCGCCGTTGAGCGCAATGGCGCCGGTGGAGTTGATGGCACCCGATGCGCCGCTGAGGACCAAGGTTCCCTCGTTGAGGGTGGTCGTGCCTGTGTAGCCGTTGTTGCCGGTGAGGGTGAGCACGGAAATCCCGTTCTTGGTCAGGCCACCCGTGCCACCGATGGCGCCGGAGATGGTCACGCCGCTTAGGGAGGTGGGTCCGAGGAGGCCAACCGGGCTGTTGCCGCCGATGGTCAGCAGGTTACCGCCGTTGGTCACGGCGCCGCTGACGGTCAGCGTCGTTCCTGCGTTGTTGATCCAGCTTTGCGCTGCGCCGAGGGTGATCGGGCTGATGATGGTGGCGGCTCCGGCACCCGAGTTCATGGTGATGCCGTTGTTGAGTGTGATGGTCTGCCCAGCCGTGCCGAGCGTGTAGGTGCCGGTGAAAGAGTTGAAAGTGATCGAACCGACCGTCGTCCCGCTAGCAAGCGTGACCGCTCCACCCGCGCCGCCGTTACCGAAGACCGCGTCATCGCTCGAGGTCCAGGTGATGTTGGCCGAGCCATTCCACCACTGGTTGGCGGTGAGCCAGGCTCCAGCACCATCGGTCTGGGAGGCGGTGGCGCCATTGGCATCCCAGGCGAGTGTCGCAGCAGAGCTCTGGGAGAAAATCGACAAGATCGCGCTAACTGTTAGAGCGAAAAATGCTTTAATTCTCAAGAATTGTATTTTCATTATTTTCGGGAGGGGTTATGTTTTTGTTAGATGTTCCTGGGGGAGTTACGCGAAACATTTGCGCTAACATGGGGATGAGTAGCAGATCATCTCTCTACTGAACAAGAATTTTTTTCTTTTCTACTTGCCTGTTTTTTATGTAGGTTTTTCCCATGAAAGCTTGGGACCGATCAAATACCGCCGAACAGATCGCCAACCATCTGCGCGAGGAATTGATGCGTGGGCGTTGGACTGGAATGATGCCGGGGCAGTTTCGTTTAGCCGAAGAGTTGAGGGCCTCGCGCAATGCCGTGGAGGCGGCGCTGCGACTGCTTGAGCATGAGGGGGTGCTAGTGAGTCAGGGACTGGGGCGCAAGCGCCTGATTGCCAGCCCTGACCCTAAAAAAGCACGACCGATGCGGATCGCGATCCTCGATTATGAACCCGTACCGGTGACGGAAGGATACACGGTTGAATTGCAATACATGTTGATCGAGGCGGGACATGTCGCTTTCTTCGCCCCGAAAACCCTGATTGAGCTTGATATGAATGTTTCGCGCATTCGGCGCATGGTGGAAAAAACCGAGGCGGATGCCTGGATCGTTTGCTCTGCTTCCCGAGAGGTGCTGACATGGTTTGCCGCGCAACCCTTGCCCGCCTTCGCCCTTTTTGGTCGACGCCGCGGGTTACCGATCGCGGCGGCAGGTCCGGACAAAATTCCGGCGACTGTTGCCGCCACGCGGGCCCTGGCCGAGCTGGGACACCAGCGCATTGTGATGTTGATACGGCGTGCGACGCGTTTGCCGAAACCGGGGGTCGTGGTGCGGGCTTTTCTTGACGAATTAAAAGCCCAAGGGATCACGCCCGGACCATACAACCTGCCGGATTGGGAAGAGAACCCCAAGGCTTTGCACAAACGTCTTGAGTTACTTTTTCGTATCACCCCGCCGACTGCGCTGATTGCCGACGAGGCACCGTTTTATGTCGCCGCACTTCAATTCTGCACAAGCCGGGGCCTGCGCGTGCCGCAAGATGTATCGCTCATTTGTGCCGATCCCAGTCCGGCCTTCGAGTGGTCCCGCCCGACGGTGGCGCATATCCTTTGGGAAACCCGTCCCTTGGTGAGGCGAATTGTGCGCTGGGCAGCAAACGTCAGTCAGAAGAAACCGGACTTACGTCAGACGCTGACCCAAGCCGAATTCATCACGGGCGGAACCATCGGGCCGGTTGCAAGAGCAGGCCGAAACTTTAAGCGATGAAACGCCATGGGACGGCTGTCTCCCGATGGACCGGGTGAGTCCACTCGCGCTCATATCAACTGCGCGAGTGGACTCGCGCGGTCCATTTGCCGAATATATCGAAGCACGATCACCGAATTTGTCGGGGCGCGAGTGGACTCGCGCGGTCCATATTAGGGACTAGACTAGCAGTTGTTTGATCGGGCCGGTTTGGATGCCTTTGAGGCCAGGATCGAGATCGCCGTAGTGTTTGATCGGGTTTCCGTAGGAATTGAGGATAGAGGTGTAGAAATTTCCGAGGGTCTTGTGACCTTCCGTGCCCCAGTAGGGCAGACGGATGTAACGGCGGCCGAGGTTCATCGGGGTGTTGTCGCCAGCCATGATCAGGAACGGGAATTCGAAGCCGTGGGCGTGATGAGTTTCACCAGATGATGGGAAATAGCAGATCATCGTGTTATCAAACATCGTGCCATTGCCTTCTGGGACGCTTTTGAGGCGGGTGACGATGCGGTTCACAAGTTCCATGTGATGGAGCTCGGTGCGTCTGCGTACCTCTTCGGCGGAGACGTCTTTGACAGGCTTACCGTGACCGATGTCATGCATGTTGACCTTTTCTTTTTCGATGCCGGTGATGCCGGTGTAGTCGTGCCCGAGCTCATCAACCGTGAAGGCGACCACGTTGGTGAGTCCGGAAATCAGAGAAGAGAGCAAGACTTCGGTATGGCCGACTTGGCGAGTAAACGTATCCATCTCGTTATTGAGATACTTGCTTTCCAATTTCGGGACGTGTTGGCGAACGATGTCCGTCATCAGGTCGATCTTGCGGTTGCGCTCGCGGATGTCTTCGATGGAATTTGCGTAGTTAGTGACCTTCTGCCTCTCGATTCCGTTGATGTGACGTGCAAGTTCCGTTTGGTTACCAGCGGCGAATTCTAACACTTTACGCTCAAGCTGATAGCGGATCTGATCGTTCTTATCGGTGGAAACCGATTTAAAAATTTCATCAACTGCGATGCCCGGGCCGCCGAAGGCGTAGTTGGGTTGTTGAGGGCCACGTGCCGAGAAGCCTTTGGCGATTCCATTGAGACCGCCGCGTGCATTACCGCCACCGGTCGGGAAACATGCGAGCTCGATGTGCTCGAGTGGTGATGGGAAAAGTTTCGCCAGTTCGAAATCAACAGTCGCCCATTTGATCGAGCTGTTGCGTTCGTTTGCTTTGTAAACTCCCAAAGAAGAGCACCACGAGTGATGGCCGACCGTGCACATTTTTCCTGAGAGGCCTTGGAGAATGGTTAAATTTTTCTTGTGTGCCTCAAGCGGAGCCATCCATTCGGGAAGCGTATGGGAATCGAGATCCACCTCGTAGGGGAGTTTTTTATCCTCCATGGCTTTATGTTCAGCAGAGAAGGACGGCGGAACCATGACTTTCGGGAAAAGCCCGTTTCCGCGATGCATGAAGATGAAGCGCATCGGCGGTGCGCCTGTTAGAACAGAACCACCTGAAGCTGCGGAAAGCCGTGGCATCATCCCGGGCATGGATAGACCACCCATCGCTAGGAATGCGTTTCTGATAAATTCGCGTCTTTTATTCATAATGGGTGTTTTTTGTTGGGGCTTTGATGATTGAATGATCTATAGAGACAATTATTTTCTGTAAATGAAAGAATCAGATGTCAGCAGGGAAACAATGACCGCTTTGAAGCTACCTCCACTGGATACGTAGGCTTTATCGGCGTCTATCAAGGTCTGGGAGTCAGAAAGCATTTCGTTGCGTCCCATATAGAAGCGGAAAGCGTGCCGAATGATGGATTGGCGAACGCGGCTGGATTTTGCCAAGCGATCGATCATATCAAGAGCATCCTTAACATCGCCATCAAGCGCAGGGTTGCCGGTGCTGTCGAGTGCTCCACGCGGATCGATAGGTAGACTTTTGTATGTATTTCCGCGATCGTCTTTGCCGATGACATTTTCAGGATGGATAAGGACTTCATCTGTGCGGAAACGCCCGAAGTCATCATACATCTCGAAAGGCAAACCCAGCGGGTTCATGTATTCGTGGCATTTCCAGCATTCTTGTTTCAGCGTGATTGCATCGAGACGAGTGCGTAGGGTTTTGTGATGATCTTCTGGGACGACAGCATCGACAGTGATCGGGACATCTGGGACTCGGCCGGATAACAATTTTTCACGTATCCAACGACCGCGACGCACGGGATCGGTCTCGGTATTGAGTGAATGCGCGACCAACCATGCTGGATGGCTGAGAATACCCTTTCGATGCTCGATTTTAAAGGGTTGCACGACCTGATAATCAAACGGTGGCTCGTTGTATTTTCCGTCTTTGCCAGAAGGTGCTGGTAAATTGTAAATCGGGGAGTGCCAGTAGGTATTGCCGTGTTGCCATGGAAAATTCACGAAAGGCGTGACTCCTTTACCGAACGTAGCTTCGAAATGTAACATGCAACGCTTGAGGGTATTCGCGTGCCGCAATGGCTTCCCTTCGCTACCCGGCACAATTTGCAGTGCCGTTTTGAGAAACTCCTCGTTCGCGAGCACAACTTTTTCTGGATCGGTCTTCCATTCAGAATCTTTTAATTTCTCCCAAACTCCACGCCATTTTTCGATGGTCACCGCGGCTGCCTTACTATCGCCAGCGTCGAAAACAAAATACTGATCAGTAGTGAGCAAGTTCTCGAAAACTTTTTGATCTTTCTCCACACACCAAGCAACTACCTTATCCGCTTCATCGACGAGGAAACCGCCTGTGCCGAGCGTACCGCGGTCAGCATTTTGATAGACGCGTTGGCTGCGTTCGGCGTCTTTGAAAACTTTCGGCGCATTTGGGTAACCGAAAAATTCTCGGAAAAACCGTATGATCCGCGGATGGGTTACGGCATAAGAAACGACTTTGCTGGTGTTCCCGCTGGGATCAATGCTGCCGTGGTAGTAAGTCTTATCGTCTAGCAAGCGAGTAACTTCGCGTTTGAAATCCTCTGGAGTTTTGAGTTTATCCTGCGAAGCAGCTTCAAGCAACTTTGCATCGGGACCCTTATCCCCCATCGCGTAAGAAATCGCATACGCTGCCTCGCGTGGTGAAAGCATTTTCCGGCCATGTTTATCCGGCACACCCGCACCAAACTCGAGGCGATAGAGAAATTCGGATTCTAACAAAACCGTTTTAAGCATCTGCCGCAAGCCTTCGCTATTGCCAGCGGCTTTGATCGCATCTTGGGTGAGTAACAGATATTTTGCCATCTCTACCTCTGTTGGAGGACGACGCAGCACGAGCCCAAATTGCTGCGTAATAGCGGCACGTATTTGATCATCACTGGGAGTGGATTTATTGACGATAACGGTCTCAAATTCAGCTGGGGTACGACTTGGAGACCAGCGATCTTTGGGATCAGAAAATTCATCGGCTTTGATTTCACCGGCCTTCACACGAGCGGGACGGATCTGTTTTTCAGAGATCCATTCCACATTGGTCAGCATCACCAACAAGCTTCCGCCGTCGAGCTGGCCGATATCGTAATCGCGCACACCGGATGCATCCGGCAGCACGAAAGGATTCGTGACACCAGTGAGTTGCATGTTGCGTTCTTTGCCTTCGAGCATGAAAACATCGCGCACTCTTTCGTCAAAAATCATCGGGCTGATCAACCAACGCCGAGCGGGTGTGAACGCCGATTCTTTGATTTTCCCGCTGAAGAGTTTATCGTGATCGACGTAGTTTCCGTAGGATGGATAACGCAGTTTATCTTCGAGCTTGGAGGCGTTGTGAGCGTGTAATTCATCCCAGATCCAACCGCCTAATGCTTTACGCTCTTCTTCACTGGGTTGATCCTTTTTTTTCGGCGGCATCTGTTTTAGATAAACCTGCTCCAGTGCGCGGTTCATTAAATTCAAGCGTGCATCCAGCGTGAGTTCTTCCAAATTATCGAGACGGATATCGCCTTTCTCGGTGCCGTCCTCGTGGCAGTCGGTGCAGTATTTGCCTAAAATCTCCATCGCGTTTGCAGGCACTTTGAAATTCTTTTCGCCATAAGCGAATCCATGCAGGCACATAGCGCCAATGATTACCGATGTATGAATTAATCTTTGGGTAGACATGTGATTTACTTGAATGAATGTTCTAACATTTCCTTGGCAATTACCTGCAATTCCTCAACGGGAATGGCATAGGTTTCGCATCGGTTCGCACGGGCGATATTCATGCCAACGACCTGACCTTTCATATTCAAAACCGGCCCACCCATGGTGTTACTGTTCGCAAGAATATCGTGCTGAATGACTCGAGGAAAATCACTCCTGCGCTCGGAAAAATCACCGCTCATCTGGTCGTTGCGATCCATCGGTTTTTCCGATCCAGCAAGGATAGCTAACTTAACCGTCAGTTCCACATCTTTGCCAGCGCGTTTCACCGTGAGCTTCACTTCCTCGCCTGGTTTTTTACCTACTAAAATTTCAGCGATATCCTTGAGTTCGGCGACTTTTTTTTGCTCAAGATTCACGATGATGTCATTCACTTTTACTCCCGCCAAATCCGCACCGCCACCTTTGCTCACGTCTTTGACCTGAAGTTTATCTTTGACCTTTTCCAAAACAAGACCGAGGCCGACCACTCCATCCTTAGGAATCTCACGAGCTTGTGCGCTGATGATTCCAGCAAGCACGCGTCGCTTGGTTCGACTGGTCGCACCATTCACCACCACCCAAGTCCCCTGCTCCAACTTGCTATCGGGAGCGAATTCAGCGGGCGTTAAATCCTGCGCATCCACCTTGATCAATGCGACGTCCCATTTCTTATCGATATGGACTATTTTCACCTCATCGAACTCCTCTTTATCCACCCGCACCGCTAACACGATGGCACCTGCGTCCTCTATTTTAGTCCCTGGCGGCAAACCCTCTGGGATAGGGAGCTTGAATTCCTTTCCAGGCTTGCTCTTTTCTTTGCCGTCTGGCTTGGCCTTATCCTCGCTCTTTTTTTCGCCCTCTGGTTCAGCCTTATCTTTAGCCTCTTCCTCGCTCTTTTCCTCTATCTGAATTTCGCTCGCCTTGGTTAAGATGTAACCGTCTTTGGAAATAACCACACCGTAAGCAATTTCATCCCGCTTGTTGTAGATCACCGCGCTGCAATTCTGGATGACTTCACGCTGCGGCTCGAACACACCTGTCACCGCATCACCTGTTAGACGATACAAGGTTTCGAGTGACTGCTGAGCAAAAAGCAGATGTGAACCAGCGATTCCTGTGAACAGGATGATCCACTTAACGCTCAGCAAGTTCCGCAGTGATTTTCCGTTCTTTTCCATCTCTTAAAATTTCCAGTTCCAACTCTTCTCCCGCAGACTTGTCTTTGATAATGGTTTGGAGTTCTTCGCGTGTTTTCACTTCCTTGCCATCCATCTTCCGGATCACATCGCCTACTTTGAGCTCGGCTTTTTCAGCCGCAGTTTTTTTGCCGACCTTGGTGATTTCCAAACCAGCTTCAACCGACTTCGTCGCCACTCCGAGCATGCCGTTTCCTTTGATAGGTTTCTGAGCAAATGGACCTTCGCCCATGAACTCGGATTTCATCATCGGTTCCCAGTTATCGATAAAAACTTGGACTGGCACATGCATGTTGACTGGAAGCTGCGGGCCGACGCGTGAATGAATCCCGATGAGCTTACCATCTAGATCAAACAAAGGTCCGCCAGAATCGCCACCGATCAGTGTTCCGTCTGTCTGGTAGGTGGTGTTTGCCACTCTCACTAGACGCGCCAAACGAGCGACCGCACCACGCTCTTTATTGAACCCACCTGAGTGGCCTAGCGAGAAAACCCAGTCGCCCAAATTGATATTTCCCGTGCGATTCAATTCCACGAACGGATACTCACCCGTGTCCGTGATCTGTACCAAGGCGGCATCCGTTTCCGCCATCAAACCCAACGTGTTTGCCTTATGTTTCGTACCATCCGGCATGATGATCGTGACTTTTTTCCCGACCCCGCCCGAAACGTGCGCCGCAGTCATCACCAAACCTTCTTTGGAAACAATCACTCCGCTACCGAAGCCATTTCCGAGATCGATGGAAACCGTCGCCGCTTTCGCCTTTGGTATAGAGGCGAGCAGAGTTTGTTGAATCAGCATCAGATCTTCCTGAGTTTCAGGAGCCTTCTTTTCATTCAAAGGAAACGCATGGGCTGCCATCGGCACGAAACCAAGCGTCGCAATCATCCATAGGACTGACGAATATATAAAAGCACCTTTCATCTTAGTTTTCCAAAATCTCAACCTCATACCCATCCGGATCCGTAACGAACGCCATCTTCCGTTCACCACTTGAAAATTTTTCCCGCCATTTGCTCGGCCAAATTTCAATCCCGCTTTTTTCCAGCCCATCGCAATACGCAATGATGTCATCCACCCCAAGCGCCGTATGCATCAAATCCTCCGGGCAGCGATGCTCGTAATCCGCCGACCACGTCAGCTCCAAAAAAACATCATTTCCCTCAAGCTGCATAAATGCCAAACGATTGCCCTGAGGCGAATCTTTCTGCTGAGCCATCCGATATCCCAATTTCTCATAAAAAGAAATCGACTCTTCTAAGCTTTTCACCCTTATGCGAGTATGTAAAAATCTGACCTTCACTCGCCAAACCTACCCAACTCATCCCAGCCCGCAAGCTTCACTTCAACATTTTAGGGATCCAAAAATAAGAGAATTAAACCACAGATGGACGCAGATGAACGCAGATTCTAAAATTCGGCCAAAAATCAAAAAAACACTTAAAGGACAACGGATCAGGCATTGATAACACATTTCTTATCTGTGTTCATCCGTGTCCATCCGTGGTTCTATTCAAATTTATGAATATTTCCCAAACCGACCGCGAGGATTTCCGCAACCTACTCATGGAAATCCACCGCACCCACATGCCTTTCGGGATGTTCGGGAAAGAAAAATATCCACCCCACGGCGTCCCCATCTTCGATTTACCTGAGGAATACCTGCTCTGGTTCAAACAACGCACCTTCCCAAAAGGCCGACTCGGTGAGCTTATGGCGCATGTTTGCGAAATCAAAGAATGCGGCATGGACTCGATTTTTGAGCCAATGCGCAAAGCGAACGGGGGTAGGACGAAGCTTTCGTAGCTGCGGCGTCCCGCCGCAGGCCGTGCAAGCTGCGTCCCGCAGCGCCAGCCAATAATGAATCTACCGCGCCAATGATGAAGCTGCTTTAAATACAAAGTCGCTTGGTATTTCCGGCTTATTCCTAAACGGAGAGAAGGAGCTAACGGAGGACACGGAGATACTAAAGTAGCTGCGGCGTCCCGCCGCAGGCCGTGCAAGCTGCGTCCCGCAGCGACATTTCAAAACATTGAATGCCAGCGTCATCTTTTAAGATAAACCAACTGCGAGATATGGACGCGTAAGGATACGCGTCCCTGCCTAATCCCCCCCACCCATCATCTTCTTCACCTCTAGCTCATGTCGAAGTTCGAGTTCGTTTTTAAAAATCATCATCGCTAGAAACACCGTGAGCATCGTGAGCGCGATTAAGAACAGGGTCAAATTTTGAAACGGCGCATCTTTATGTTCCTTGATTAGACTCTCAATGGAAAATTTAAGCACCACCGCACCGCCCAAAAAATTCACCAAAGCGATGGGCAAACGGAGATAGATCGACGCATGTAAAATTTTCCACAACGGAACAAGTGTTAGAACAATCAAGCCGTTCATGAGAAGCGCAACACTCGCCGCGACCGATAAAAATCCATCCACATCTGGAGACTTAAACACCATGATGTAGTTATCAGGATCAACCATTTCAGGCCAAACCTGCATCGCAACCAATCCCTGATATGTAGGTCCACTCGGCGATAAACCGGACTTGTAATTCTCTTCGTAGAAAGGCAAAAAATTCCAAATCACGAACATCACCAACGCCAACCCCGCAATCCCCAACGCCATGCGATTTCTAGCAGTAACCGGAAGCCAGTCTTTTATCGTGTCGTTCATTCCATCACTCTGCTTTGATTTGTGGAAATTGACATTCAAAAAATAGCGAGCCGAGACACTGCTTCTGGTGAAGTTTTAATACAAACTAATGAAAAGTCATCTCGCGCAAAGCCGCAAAGACGCAGAGTAATAACAGGAATGAAACTCTGATCACCCTCTTTAAATCCTCCTTTGCGGCTTTGCGACTTTGCGCGAGATCAAACACAACCCAAGAGATCATCCACCCATCGTTTTCTTTACTTCCAGTGTATCTCTCATCATTTCAAAAATGGATTAATCACCCGCACTCCAGCATATTCCTGTCCATGATTCAGATCTTCAGAATAAACGGTGGAAGATCCAAGTTTTACCGCTGCCGCAACTATCGCACTATCCCAATAAGATATGCCATACCGCTTTCGAATTTCTAGGGCCGCCCAAAACAACTCTGCGTCGACTGGTAGAGTTGGATAGTCCGACATCGCCTCAAGTATTCCGATCACCTCTTTTTCTGGCAGCTTCAACTTCGACGTCGCATTCACATAAAATTCGGCAAGCACCTGTGAGGAGATTCCAACATCAGCGGACAAGAGAAGTTGCCTCGCAATATCTCGCTTTTGTTTCTCCGCTTCACTGCGCGAAGCAGCATAGAGCAGAATATTCGTATCCAGAAAAAGATCAGCGCGCATGAGTATCTTCACGGTTCATTCGATCAGCAGCAGCGAACACAGGCAGCTTATCCATTTGCGCGAACAATTTCTTCGCCCTATCCCGAGCATTCACCTGATTTCCATCCAACACATGCTCCAATCCCTGCAATACCAACTCGCGCAGAGTCGTTTTTTGTTCAGCGGCAAGTATTTTAGCCTTACGAACAATCGCATCGGGTAATTCCAAAGTCGTCTTCATGACCCGTATATACAGCTTTACGGTTTATTTGTCAACAAAGAGACGCTGCTTCTAGTGAAGTTTAATTACAAACCAAGGAAAAGTCATCTCGCGCAAAGCCGCAAAGACGCAGAGAAATATCAGGAATGAAACTTTGATCACCCTCTTTAAATCCTCCTTTGCGGCTTTGCGATTTTGCGCGAGATCAAACACAACCCAAAAAAACCAACGACCACGACATAAGAACTGGGAGAAAACACTTGCGGCCAAATTTTCATTGCCGCCATTCCAGCAACCCAACCTTCATCGCTATCATTATAAAACAAAAAATTCCACGTCACAAACATCACCAAAGCCAACATCGCGAACCCCAAAGCCACGCGATTCCTAACAGTTATCGGCAGTCAGTCTTTAATCGCAGCGATCAAATCATCTCTCTTCCTTGAGATTTAAAGTTTAAAGTTTAAAGTTTTCAAACCAGCCCATCCTTCCGCGCCTGTTTCCAATACGCGTATTCCGAGCGATTGAAATCCACATACTCCGGCGAGAGGTCGCTGGAATACATCGTGTAAACTGCGCTGCCTTGGTTGAGATCGATATCGATATCAAACTCAGGATGTGAGACCACTTCGCGCAACTGTTCCATCGGAGTCTCCGCTTGCAGCCCACCGAGGCACGCCGCTTTGCCGCCGATGAAGATATCGATCAGTTCTTCACGAATCCTAGCTCTTGAGTAACCGACTGCATGAATGATCCGACCCCAGTTCGGGTCGCCTCCGTTCCATGACGATTTCACCAGCGCGCTTTTGCAAACCGCTTCGGCGACTTTTTTCGCATCGAGGTGGGTGCGTGCGCCTTTGACGTTCACGGTGACAAATTTCGTGACCCGTTCGCCATCGCGGACGACCGCTTTCGCTAGTTCCAGCATCACCCAGCCGAGTGCCTGACGAAACTGACGACAGGCAGACCCGCCTCTTCTCGCCACAGGCATTCCGGATGCGCCGTTCGCCAGGACGATCACCGAGTCATTCGTACTCATGTCGCCATCGATGGTGATCCGGTTGAAACTTTCCTCCACAGATTCCTGGACGGCTTTCTGCAAGCATTCCTTGGCTAAATTCGCATCCGTGGTGATGAAGCAGAGCATGGTCGCCATGCTCGGTGAAATCATTCCCGCCCCTTTGACACAGCCGCCAATCCTCACTCGGTGATCACCCATATCAAATGAGATTGCGACCTCTTTCTCATGCGTGTCGCTGGTAATGATCGCACGTGCGACGTGATTTCCTTGTGTCGCCGCCAACCTAGTTACTAAATCTTCATACTTCGACTCCACTCGCACCATCGGCATCGGCAAGCCGATCACACCAGTCGAACAAACCCCAATTTCGGTTTTCTTCAAACCTAACTCCTTCGCTACACCTTCGCACATCGCCGTCGCATCATGGAGTCCCTGCAAACCCGTGCACGCATTTGCGTTTCCTGAGTTCGCTATGATCGCACGTAACGATCCTTTCTTTAAATGACTCTGAGTCACTTTGACTGGCGCGGCTTTGACTTTGTTCGTCGTAAACGTCCCCGCAGAACGACACGGCTTATCAGAGTAAATCAATGCAAGATCCAATCGATCACTCGCCGGATTTTTGATTCCACAACTCACCGCACTTGTTAGAAAACCTTTAGCAGCTCCGACTCCGCCTTTGATTTTTGTAATTGGAAAATCCATCGTGTGAAATGATTGGACGGGCAAAGTAATGCCTTTCAATCCAACCCCGCAAGCAAACAATGAGTTACTGGTTCCTAGTTACTGGTTCTTAGTTCTTGGTTGATCGTTCCGTCTCCCATTTCACTCTTCACCATTCACTCTTCTAAACAATCCTCCCCCAAATCGCCTTCAAATATCGCGACTCTGGGTAATTCGATAGCGTCGGGTGATCCCCGCCCGCTCCCGTACGGTCGAACACCTGCAAGCGCTTGTCTTGGCGATGAATCACTCCGGTCACGATGTTTTCAAAAGCCTCAACCCCGAGCTGACCCGAGCACGAACAGGTCACGATCACCCCGTCTTTCTCGACCAATTGCGAGGCGAGCTTGTTCAAATCATGATACTTCGCGTAGCCGATCTCGTCCTCTTTCCCGAACATGAATTTCGGCGGATCCACCATCACCACATCCCACTTGCGGCCGTTTTCCAGCATCGTTCTTACCCATGTGAACGCATCTGCATGGGTGAGTTTCACCTTAGCACTGTTTAAATTCGCATTGCGCTTCGCCATCGCGATCGCCGCTTCATCGAGGTCCACCGCAGTCACTTCACTCGCACCACCCAACGCCGCCGAGACAGAAAATCCTCCCGAGTAACAACATAGATCTAACACGGTTTTCCCCTCCACGATCCCACGAAATTTTTTCCGGTTGTCTCTTTGATCACAGAAAAATCCTGTTTTGTGGCCCTGCGAAAAATCGATCTCGTACCTCACATCGTTTTCCACAACTTTGACCAATCGCACCGCATCGCTCTGCACCCCACCCGATCTAGGAATGCCCTCGATCTTCGCCAAATCGCTATCGATCTGCACAACCACCCGCTTGGTTCCAAATGCTTGATGCATCAGCGGCAGCCATTTTTCCAAACGCATCCACGCCGCGAACGCCGTGATTTCGACCGAAAGCACATCCCCGAATTTATCAGCGACCATCCCCGGCAAGAAATCCGCATCGCCATGCACGCAGCGATAACAATCCGTCTCGGCATCCAGTTTCAAAACCTCATGTCGCAGAGTCCCAGCACGCACGATGGCGTTTTCAAAAAACGTTTCGTCCAAATCCTCCATCGAATGACTCACAATCCGCAGCGGCATCCGTGCCTTTGGATTCCACAAACCCCAGCCAAACCGCGTCCCCTGCTTGCCAAAAACCTCCACCAAATCTCCAGGCTTTGCATCCCGAGAAACCTCCCCCACCATCTTCGGCCAGATCGAAGGATGAAACGTCTGATATTTTAAATGAACCTTAGGCACGCCGCATCCTCAGCAGAAAACTCTAAACCTTAAACTTTAAATCTCAAAAATATCTCTTTCTTAACACCGCTTCCCTCTCTCAACTCTCCCAAAACAACTCCTCCCCTTGAGGTTTAGAGTTTAAAATTTAAAATTTCATGAAACTTCACCGCCACCTCTGCGCCTCCACCCTCGACATCGCTAAATCCGTCTTGGTTCACCATCGCGTCCTCGATCACGAACTTGCCGCCGCGTTCGATCAAAACCCGAAATGGGGCAAGCGCGATCGTTCTTTCGTCGCCGAGTCTTTATTCGAGACCACTCGCTGGCGGCGCGCCCTTTCCTTCCTCGTCGATTCCGAGGAAACCAACTCCCTCCTCACCACCCAATGGTTACTCATGGGCTACGAGCTTCCTGAGTGGCATAGCTACAACGGCCGACCCGCCGACGAAATTCTCGCCCACCAACCCCTCCTCGCAGACCAACCCCGTGCTATCCGCCAATCGATTCCCGATTGGCTCGACCAAGTCGGCCAGACCGAACTCGGCGATCTCTGGGAACCGCAGCTCATCGCCCTCAATCAAAAGCCCTCGGTATTTCTCCGCGTTAACACCCTTATCACCACCCGCGAAAAAGCCCAGACATGGCTCGCGGAAAACAACGTCGAAACCACCACCCTCCCCAATCACCCCGACGCCCTCGCCCTGCCTCCCGGGAAAATGTTACCCAAATCTCTGCGCCTCGACGGTCGCATCGAAATCCAGGATCCTTCTTCCCAGTTTATCTCCCCACTGTTAGATCCCAAACCCGGCGAACGCATCATCGATGCCTGTTCCGGCGCCGGCGGTAAAGCCCTTCATCTCTGCGCACTCTCTAACAACGAAGCCCGGATCTTCGCCATGGACGTCGATACCAAAAAACTCAACGCCCTCCAAACCCGCGCCAAACACGCCCGCGCCACGGCGATCTCACCCAAACCCATCACCGAATCCACACCCGCCGATTTCGAAAACATCGCAGATTCACTGTTGATCGACTCACCCTGCTCCGGCCTCGGCACGTTGAAACGCCAGCCCGATCTCAAATGGCGACTCAAGCCCGCCGCCCTTGATCGCGTCCGCTCCATCCAAGCCGAACTCCTCGCCACTTACCCACGCATGCTCAAGCCCGGCGGAAAACTTCTCTACGCCACCTGCTCCATCCTGCCCTCGGAAAATCAAGATCAAGTCGCCAAATTCCTCAAAAACCGCCCCAACCAATACCGCCTTATTTCCCAACACAACCTCCTCCCCTCCGAAACCGGCTTCGACGGCTTTCATGCTTCTCTGTTAGAAAAATTGTAATTTAGCTACCGCTTCACTCCTGCGCATTTGATACGAATTACTTTCATTTGGATTTGACGCAATTAGCTTAGTCAAAATTAACGACAATATGATCCAAGCATCTCATGATTAAGCCGCGCATACTATCTATCGGCGAAGTCCTATGGGATTTATTACCCGATGGTGCTCGTTTTGGCGGCGCAGCTGCAAACTTTTCCTGCCATGCCGCGATTCTTGGCGGTGATGTCTCCATTGTGAGCGCGGTGGGTGATGATGACAGTGGAAATGACGCGCTAAAGATTCTTCAGAGTTTCGGAATTGAAATCTCACTAATGCAACGTATTAAGGACGCACCAACTGGCAGCGTTGATGTGCTTTTGGATTCAGCTGGCAAACCAACTTTTGAAATCCATGCAGGGTCGGCATGGGATTACATATCATGGACTAATGAACTCGAAGCACGCATCGCGAATGTGGACGCGATTCATTTCGGCACTCTCGGTCAACGCAGCGAAATATCGCGAACAACGATTCGCAAATTACTCAGCGTCGCGAAAGCACACGGCATCCTTCGAGTGCTCGATGTGAATCTGCGCAAACCATTCTATGATGCCGAGCTAATCCGCGAGTCCATCGCTTGGGCTAATGTGCTGAAACTGAGCGATGATGAACTAATCGAAGTAGCGGAGGCTTTTGACATTCCATCTTGTTTAACAACAACTGAAACTCTCCGAGCTATACGTGAAAAATACAGACTCGATCTCGTCGTCCTCACACGCGGTGCCGAAGGAGCCCTAGTCGTTTCTCATCAGGGCACCATTGACCAATCAGGTATTCCGACTAAGGTGGTTGATACCGTCGGCGCGGGCGATTGCTTCATTGCGGCATTTCTTCTGGGCCTTCTACGAGGTGAGCCTCACCAAGACATACTTCGTATAGCTTGTGATAAAGCATCGGCTGTTTGCGCGCATTCTGGAGCTGTTCCCGGTTAATTGAACTCCATGGATAACTTCTAAAAGTGGTGATTGGCACGACGGAAAATTTACGCAAGCATCGCGTATGTTGAAAATCCTTATACCCATCGCACTCATGCTTACTCATGCAATCTCTCAAGCCGGCGGCGAATTTCGCCATGTCGTCATGTTCAAATTCAAGGACAATGCAACACCAGAGCAGATCGCTGCAGTGGAAAAAGCATTCGGCCAGTTACCGGGCAAAATCGACACCATCAAGGCTTACGAATGGGGCAAGAGCGAAAGCATCGAAGGTAAAAACGATGGCTTCACCCATTGCTTCTTTGTCACCTTCAAGGACAAGGCAGGTCTCGAAACCTACATCCCTCATCCTGCTCACGTCGCATTCAAGGATATCCTCATTCCAATTCTCGATAAGGCACTCGTCTTCGACTACACAGCGAAAGATTGATTCCTAGGAATGAGTCGGGGTTTTGAGTTAACCTGACCTATTTAGGTTCATTCAGATTGAACGATCTCTCTAGCATTATCTGCCCGAGTAAGTCATTCACTATAAACGAAACACCCCCAAATCTGCTTTATGAAAAAAACAATCAAAGTCATCGGACAGTTAGCCGCACTCGCGACGACCCTCGCCAACCCGCTTTTCTCACAAGTCCCCGATCTCACCAAGGATGCTCAAACAGTAAACCGTAAAGAAACCTACAATCTAGGCGCAACCGGTCTGCGCGGCTGGATTTATACCAAGGCAGCTAACAATCTCGATGCCGCACAGGGCCGCACGACTCTGGCAAGCCGTCAAATTTTAGTTACCCATGTCGGCACCGCATCTCCTGCAGACGGAGTGGTGAAAGTGGACGATGTGATCCTCGGCGTAGATAGCAAACCCTTCAGCGATGATGCACGCAAATCTTTTGCACTGGCGATTCAGCAAGCGGAGACGAAGACCAAGGACGGAGTACTAAAAATCAGGGTTTGGCGCGCAGGCGAAACCCAAGATCTCTCATTGAAACTCGCCGTGATGGGCTCTTACAGCGACACAGCACCATACAAATGCGATAAATCGAAACTCATCCTCGATAATGCCATCAAGGTGTTAGAAAAAGAAAAAATGGATCTCAATTGGACTGGATCCATCCAAGCGCTGGCGCTGCTCTCCACAGGAAAACCGGAATATCTGCCAAAATTACGTGAATTCGCACTCAGCCTCGCAAAGCAGGATATCGATCCTAACAAAAAACCCGTCGGATCCACTTGGGGCGACACATGGAATATGGGCTATCGCTTAATCTTTCTTTGCGAGTATTACATGATCACCAATGATCAGGAAATTCTGCCTGCGATCGAAAAAAACTCCCTCCAACTGGCGCGCGGCCAAGGCATGTATGGTACCTTCGGCCATGGCTTCGCCGCACTCACCAAAGACGGAAAATTCAACGGCTCCGTGCCACCCTACGGCCCTGTGAATATGGCAGGACTGCCCGCTAACCTCGGCATCGTGCTCGCTAAAAAATGTGGAGTGAAAAACCCAGAAGTCGATCAAGCGATTATCCGCGCGGCTGGATTTTTCGGCTACTTCACAGACAAGGGCTCTATTCCCTACGGCGAACATGAACCATGGCCTTACCATGAAAACAACGGCAAGAATTCCCTCACCGCGGTGATGTTTGCCGCGATGGGAAACAAACCGAAAGAGACGGAATTCTTCGCCCGCATGGCCACAGCAGGATATCCAAGTCGCGAATACGGACACACGGGCCAGGGATTCAGTTATCTATGGAGCGCTCTCGGCGCAGCCGCAGGCGGACCCGATACCACGGCTGCATTCTTCCGCATGTCATCTTGGCACTACGATCTCGTCCGCCGCTCGGACGGCTCATTCACCTATGACGGCGCAGAACAATACGGAGCAGGAGACACTCATGACAATACCTACTATGGGGATAGTAGTTATAATGGACTTAGCCCAGCCGCCACCTATGTACTGACCTACTCGCTACCACTGAAGAAACTCATCATCACCGGACGCGACGCGAATTCCAAGGTTTGGCTCAGCAAGCTGGAAGCCGCTGCCACAGTGGCGGCGGGACGTTTCGATCTTGATCGCCGTGATTGGGCTTCAGCGAAGCTGATAACCGCCTTCGGTAGCTGGTCGCCTATCGTCCGTAGCTGGGCGGCGCAAGAATTAGCTACACGTCCGGAAGCTAAGGCCATGATACCTGAACTCATCAAACTCGCCGAGAGCGGCAATGCACATCAAATCCAAGGCGCCTGCGAAACATTGGGACTCATCAACACTCCCGATGCGCTACCGGTTATCGTCAAACAACTCTACCACCCCGACCGCTGGGTGCGCTACAAGGCAGCCGAGGCTGTTAGAAAAATGGATGGAACCGCCAAGCTAGTTATTAATGACATTCTCAAGGCACTCGTGACCACGTCAGAACCCTCTTCACCCATCCGGTGGGAAGACCCTGTTGCCTTCGCACACGGCCAGTTGGCTGCTGCAGTATTCTCTGGTTCGCTGAGAGACGAACTCAACAAAGTGGATCCCAAATTGCGCAACCAAGCCATCCGCGCGGTATCCACCAATCCAGATGGCATGGCTCGTGCCACGCTGGAACATTGTTTCCAAAACCAACTCACCGAAGAAGATGTCATCGCACTCGCCCCAATCATTCTTGCGGCAGTGGAAAGCCCAAGCCCTGCAGACACCATGTTCAACAATGTAATCCGCATGGCAGGCCTGAAGGCACTGACCAAATATCATTTCGAAGAAGGCATGGCAGCCGCAGTCGGTCTAGCAAAAACCCAAGGCGGACATGGCAGCGAAGACCGCACGGGCGAAATCATGAAAATGATCACCAACTACGGGTCCGCCGCCAAGTCTCAAATCCCAGCATTGAAGGAAATCATTGCTAACTTCAATGCCGAGGTCGAACGCCGTGAGTATCCCGGCGGCGAACTCAACAACCGACGGGTCGGCTCAGTAGAAGAAGCGATCAAGTCCATTGAGGCAGCCACGGAAAATCCTCCTCTCCGTAGTGTCACGTCACCATCTACGAAATAATCCTTACAATTATTCACTCTATGAAAAATCATCTTATCAATTCTTTGTTCCTCGCTGCAACCCTACTCTCCCTGTCCCTAACAGAGGCTTCTGCGCAATACTCGGACTGGAAACAATCAGGCTCAATGTTCATCCTCACCACGCCGGAAGGAGCTGACCTAGCAGCCACGGCGACCGAAAAGGATTTCCCGCTCTTAGTAAGACTTCACAAAGATTTTTTCGACTTCAGCCAAGCGAAAACCCATGGCGAGGACATACGCTTTAGCTCAGCCGATAATGCTCCGCTGGCATACCAGATCGAGCAATGGGATACCACCAATGGAACCGCAACTATATGGGTAAAGATCCCCGCCATCACTGGCAACGCGCGCCAAGAAATCAAAATGCATTGGGGTAACGCTGCGGCTAACAGCGAATCAAGCGGCACCGCGGTGTTCAATACCTCTAACAACTTCGCCGCAGTGATGCACATGAACGAAACCATCCACGATGAGGTCGGCGCAATCACGCCTGTCGATACAGGCACCACCTTGAATGATGGCGTGATCGGTAAGTCTCGGACTTTTTCTCCCCGCAAAGGCATCAATTGCGGCAGCGAAATCAAAAATTTCCCAAGCGGTGCATCACCCCATTCCAGCGAAGCATGGTTCAAAGCCAAGATGACCAACACCACCATTCTAGCTTGGGGAGTTCCCGCAGGCCAAGGCAAGGTCGTGATGAATTTAGCCAGCCCTCCACACATCAGCATGGACTGCTGGTTCGGTGGCGCAAATATCAAAGGCGATACCACCATCCCCATGTCTGAATGGGTTCACGTCGTTCACGCCTACGATGGAACGAAGGCAAGATTGTATGTGAATGGCGTTCTAGATCATACCGATGGCAACAATAATATGAAAATCCCCGATTCCGCTTCTTTCTATATAGGCGGTTGGATGCAGGTCTCAGGTAATTATGATTTCGACGGGGATATCGATGAGGTGCGTATCTCCAAAGTGGCGCGTTCCGCCGATTGGGTGAAATTGTCATACGAAAACCAAAAACCCATACAAACCTTGGTGGGACCACTCGTGCAGACCGGCAATGATTTCAGTCTTTCTCAGGAAAGCAGTATCGTGAAAGAAGGCGAAAATGTAGAATACATAGCCAAAGCAGGTGGCGCTCAGAAGACGTATTGGATCCTCAAACGCGACGGTCGTGAAGAGGTCGTCGCCACCGACCGCTTCCGCTTCGTCTTCGATGCAGGCCGTGTGAGCGGTGATGCTAAGGCCTCACTTCAATTCAAAGCCGTCTATGCCGACGGAGTGAAGACCAAGGACATCACCATCGCCATCAAAGAAACGATTCCCGAACCAGCCTTCACCCTCAAGGCACCGACAAAATGGGATGGAAGATCGACCATCGAGGTGACGCCCCAGATCAAAAATCTCGCTGCGATACAGACTGCGAACGCAGCTAATTTGAAATATGAATGGAGCGCCGGACCATTCGCCGTCATCAAGGAAGTAGAACCCGGAAAACTCCGCCTAATTCGCTCTCAAAAAAGTGGACAACTAACAATTACTGCCAAAATAAGCAACGGCGGTGATATCGTCACGCAAAGCGTATCCATCGATGTCACCGAGCCGAAAAGCGATGCTTGGGTGAAGCAGACTCCAGATCAAGATGACAAACCGGAAGATGGTCGATTCTATGCTCGCGACGACAAGAACGAGGGCACGATCCATTACAACGGAAAACTCGACGCCGCCGCCGACCGAGTTTTTGTTAGACTTTATGCAGATGATAAACTCATCAAAACAGAGACCGCCAAAATCGGCTCAAACATGACTTACGCCCTCGCTGTGAAACTCAAACCAGGGCTCATCAAATACCGCACCGAGTTCGGAACCACGGTCGGCGGGAAAGACACGGTTCTTCACACGGCAACCAACCTAGTTTGCGGCGACGCCTTCATCATCGAAGGCCAATCCAACGCACTGGCAACCGACATCAGAGAAGAATCACCACCAGTAACCAACGAGTGGATTCGTAGCTATGCCAATCCATCGCTTAAACCAGAGGAAAACAAAGGCAATCTTTGGGTTCTCCCAGTCTGGAAAGCACGTAAAGGCGAGAAAGCCGAAATCGGCTGGTGGGGCATGGAACTCGCCAAACAATTGGTCGAGAGACAAAAAATGCCAGTCTTCATCATCAACGGCGCAGTCGGTGGCACCCGCATCGACCAACACCAGCGCAATGAAGAAAACCCAGCCGACCTCACCACCATCTATGGTCGCATGCTCTGGCGCGTGCAACAGGCAAAAATGACACACGGTATCCGTGCGATTCTTTGGCACCAAGGTGAGAGCGACCAAGGCTCAGCAGGTCCGACCGGTGGCTTCGGCTGGGAAGCCTACCAACCGCTCTTCATCGACATGGCATCAGGTTGGAAACGCGATTTCCCCAATGTGCAGAACTACTACGTTTTCCAAATCTGGCCGAACGCATGCTCGATGGGCGGAAGCGAAGGCTCTGGCGATCGCCTTCGCGAAAAGCAACGCACCTTACCTTATCTCTTTTCCGACATGAGCATCCTCTCCACCCTAGGAATAAAACCTCCAGGCGGCTGCCACTATCCTTTCGAAGGCTGGGTGGAGTTAGCGAATATGGTTAGACCCATCATCGAACGCGACCACTACGGCGTCAAACCAACCAAAATTCTAACAGCACCAAACCTGAAACGCGCCGCTTTTTCTAACGTAGCAAAAGACACGATAACGCTCGAGTTCGACCAACCCGTAATGTGGTTGGATTTACTCGCCAACCAATTCTATCTCGATGGTGAACCCGACCACGTCGTCAGCGGCAGCACAAAAGGAAATGTTTTAACACTGAAACTCAAATCCCCCTCCACCGCTAAAAACATCACCTACCTCAAAGAGGTGAACTGGAAACAGGAAACCCTGCTGATCGGTGAAAACGGACTCGCCGCCCTGACTTTCTGCGAAGTCCCGCTTCTCTCTATACCGTAAGTCATTCTACTCTGGGGAGAGTGTTCGCCTGCGTATGCAGCGCTCCCCCCAATATCCATATGATTCGCACCATAGATTCGTTAACGCATATTTTTTGCGTTTTATCTTGAAACGCGATTTTGTTGCGTTAAAAAACCTTCATCCATGAAACACACCACCTCAATTCTTATCATATCGACCGCCATCTCTTCGCTATCCCTTGCAGGGGAGTTACAAAAACCCGTTTCTAATAATAACTGCGATTTTCTCGCTCCCTTCGAGCACATCCACGCCAGCAAGAACGGCACACCCTACGTTCACTCATTCGGCATTGAACCGGCTTTCACGGGTCGCGATCTTTTCATCGATCATACCTTCATCGATGGCGACGGCTTCACCGAACATGAATCAGAAATCGAACTCGAGTGGGCATTCACCAAACGCCTCGGCATGATCGTCGAAGTTCCATACGCTTGGGAAGACGAAGAGGGCGTTTCGACCAAATCAGGCTTCGGAGACCTCGCCATCGTCCCACGTGCCCTCCTGATCGAGAGCGATCGCTTTCTACTCACCGCTCAAGCCGAAATCGCCCTCCCCACAGGCAGCAGAAATTTTGGTGGCGATACCGCGATCGCACCAGGCATCGCGATGTGGAACGATCTTGGAAATAACTTCACCCTAAACTCCATCGTCGCCGTCGAACATGGTTTCGATGCTAACGAAACCGAACTCGTCTACGGCGTTGGCTTGGTGAAATCCCTTGGTGAAAACCACGCAGGTCACGACCATTCAGGCGGCAAATGCAATACAGCTGGCATGCTTCACCTTCACCTTGAAGTCACTGGACACACCCCAATCAACGGTGCAGACGATGGCGATATCAATCTCGAAGGACTCGTCGGCGTCACCTACGGTCTTGCCCAAAACTGCGATATCCGCGCGGGTTACTTCTTCCCCATCACCCATCCCAATGACTTCGGTTACGGCCTCACGACCGGTCTGATTTTTCATTTTTAAATCATGAAAGGAACCGCGATTTCATATCGCGTCTGCAGTCGCCGCGTTAGCCCAAGATATTTCGCCAACGAGGTCGCGATTAAAAATCGCGGTTCCTTTCTCGCATCTTCAAGTCTAGCGTCTTCGCATGATCAGCATCTACATCCTCAAAACCTGCGATTCCTGCCGCAAAGCCACCAAGTGGCTTACTGAAAACCATATCCCTTACCAAGAAATCGCTATCCGCGAGCAACCACCCAGCCTCGCCGATCTCAAACGCGCCCTCGCCAACCTCGATGGCGACATCCGCAAGCTTTTCAACACATCTGGCCAAGATTACCGCTCCTTAAACCTAAAGGAAAAAATCTCCACTCTCTCGAACGCACAAGCTCTCGATCTTCTCGCAAATAACGGCAACCTGATCAAACGCCCCTTTCTCATTTCAAAATCCAAAACTCTCGTTGGCTTCCAACCAGAAACTTGGAAAAAGTCTCTCACCTAAAGCTTTTTCCTCAATCCCAGAACAGAGACGATCTTCAAATCCATCCCATTCTCTCAATACCCAGGCTGGGCGCTATCGATCGACACTCATTTGCAATCTTTGTCCCAGCTGTGACAAAGATTGCAAATTTGATAAAGACGGCAATGGGGTCCGTAACGCTCATTTTACTTTGATGGCTGTCATTCCTTCCGCTCGACATTCCGTTGGAACTGAATTCTATTTCCGCCATGCCTATTTCCGATTCCGCCAACTCTTTCGTTTGTGACCTCGTTGCCTACGAACCTGGAAAACCCATCGAAGAAACCGCTCGCGAGCTCGGTCTCGATCCGAAATCGATCATCAAGGTTGCGTCGAATGAAAACCCCCTCGGACCCTCTCCTCTCGCGCAAGAGGCCATGCGCGATGCGATTTCTCAAGCCCACATCTACCCAGATGGTGGTGGCTATAAACTCCGAACCGCCATTGCTGAGAAACTTGGTTTCGATATTTCTAACATCATTCTGGGAAATGGCTCTAACGAAATCATCGAACTCCTCTGCCACACATTCCTTAATCGCGATGCTGAACTCATCGCCGCTAAACATGCCTTCGTTGTTTATAAACTGATGGCAACCCTTTTCGGGGCAAAATACGTCGAGGTTGATGATCCAAATTTCATCCACGATCTAGATGCGATGGCCGCCGCGATCACCGATCAAACCCGCCTCGTTTTCATCGCCAACCCCAACAACCCGACGGGCACGGCCGTCACACAGGAAGCGATCGATCGCTTCATTGAAAAACTTCCCGTTCACGTCATCGCTGTATTCGACGAAGCCTACTTCGAGTTTCTAGACACCCCACCGGATGTTCTCAAACATGTCCGTGCTGGAAAAAATGTCATCGTGCTTCGCACCTGCTCGAAAATCCACGGTCTCGCCGCACTACGGATCGGCTACGGCATTGCCCCAAAACCCATCGCGGATCTTCTTCAAAAAGCCCGCCAACCTTTCAACACAAATGCCATCGCCCAAGCCGCCGCTCTCGCCGCATTGGATGACGAAGATCACATCCAAAAAACCCGCGAAATCAACCGCCAAGGCCTCGCTTTTTATGAAACAGCCTTCCAACAACGCGGGCTCGAATACGTCCCATCGGTCGCTAATTTCATTCTGGTCCGCGTCCAAAACGGCGACCAAGTCTTTAAGGAGATGTTAAAAAAAGGTGTTATCATCCGCGCCATGTCCGGTTACAAACTCCCCGATTGGGTAAGGATTTCCATCGGCACCCCCGCAGAAAACCAACGAGCCCTAGAGGTTTTAGATCAAGTTTTAAACTCTAAACTTTAAACTCTAAATAGAGAGCTGACATCTTACGCTTCCTAGATCCCATCTTCTCCGCGTTCCCTCTGCGACCTCTGCGCCTCTGCGGTGAAAATCTTCATACCCAAAAAATTCCGAGACGAACACGGTTTACTTTCGGAGATTTTTACTCATCCTTACGGAGTTATGAATTTCTCAGGCATCCACACCGCCCTGATCACTCCTTTCCGAAATGGAAAAGTTGATACCGAGGCCTACCGCTCACTCATTGAAAGACAGATCGCAGGTGGCATCACTGGCATCGTTCCTGTGGGTACTACGGGTGAATCTCCAACCCTAGGAACTGAAGAGCACATCGAAGTCATCAAACTCGCGGTTGAGTTTACTGCAGGCCGCTGCCTAGTCATCGCCGGCACAGGTGCCAACGCCACAGCAGAAGCCATCGAACTCACCCAAGCTGCTGAACAAGCAGGTGCAGATGGATCACTCCAAGTTTGCCCATATTACAACAAGCCATCTC
>Ga0315906_10001116_pt1 | contig 40545 bp, 41 predicted proteins | sample LakEriMetagenome_4_FD_203526 | JGI IMG/M metagenome (GOLD analysis project Ga0315906, IMG submission 203526) | Freshwater fungal communities from buoy surface, Lake Erie, Ohio, United States - Buoy 2 MA122 | ecosystem: Environmental > Aquatic > Freshwater > Lake > Lake biofilm | place: USA... | reverse complement strand
ATTATTGGTTACCGCGATATCCGGCCCGGATACCGGCGTCCAATTACTGAGTTCGGAGAGATTGATGGAGGTAAACGGGACAAAGGGCAGCACACAGCTTTGCAAGGAGGTTTTGCAATCGGCCTTGGCCGTTGTAATTTTATCCACGGCTTCGGGCTCAAGATAGTCAATAAAAAGACCCCGGCTATGCAGCCATTTGAAGTCATTGCCGAGCTGGATGGGTATTTCACTGGGGTTATTGATGTCCCAAGCAAACTCGAGAGCAGCAAGCGCACCGGCATTAAGCAGCATATTGTATCTAGTTGCATTTCCCTCGTTGACGATACGACTGCCGAGATAGTCCAAGACCAAGGATTGATAGTTTGATGCCGCGGTACTGGTTGGTGCATAGGCAGCCGCAGTACCGTCATTGCGGGCCCGAAGCAGATTAAAATAATCGTTGCTCAGGTCTGTGGCAACGCGGAAAATACCGTCCACCCGAATCAGGCGGCAGGCCTCGATATAGTCATCATCGGCTCCAGCGACCTGTAGCGCACCATTTACAATCTTATAGTGCACATGCGAGGTTCGGCGCGGATCGAATTTGGGCCCCGCTTCGCCGGAAGGGTCGTGGTGATCACGGCAGCAGGTGTTGCAATACTGGCTTTGTGGCGGTGCATCCTGAGCCAAGGTGGCGGCACGTGCTTTAGGATTCGTGTAGGTAGCGACGCGTGGAACGGTATAACGGAATCCGTTCCAGTAGGTCGGGCGATAGCTAACATCCGTACCCGGATTGTTTGTCGTACACGTGCAGCCGACCACTACTGTTTCAACGCGGGATTGCGCCTGGGCCACGCCATTGTTCAAACCGGCATAGGTCAATACATCGTAACGTGTTTCAACGACGCGTTGATTATTATTGTTTCCGGCCACCTCTGGCCTCGGATTGGTCGCAGCCGTATCCGTTCCGTTTCCAATGGCAATGGGGATGACGCCAGGCGTCAAGCTTGGATCACGAATCAACACCCGCGGATAGCGCGGCTCGGAAGAAGCCGTATTGTTCAGCACCACTTTAGCGCCGTCTCCCGGGGATACCGCACCAATGGCATCCTCGATGGCGATACTCTGGGAAACGCCACCGGCATCAGTCCAAGACACCCTTACTGCAACGCGTTTGTATTCATTGTTCGCGCTAAACGCAATGCCACCGGCATCGGCAGCCGGTGTCGCGCCGGTCAGCGTGGCGATGGCCGTGAACACACCTGCACTGGGCTGATAACCAAAACGTGTCACCGTCCAGGTGCGTGCGTAAGTCACGGCACTTTCAGTGGCTGTGTCATTGCCGGAGGTCAGTGCCTGGTAGCCGGCAAGGTGCTGGAACGAGCGCAGATCTTCGACTTTGTCCTTGGCCAATTGCAATGCAACCGTCTGCGCCTTGGTTTCCGCTGAAGAACGTATGATGCTGGTCTGCAAGGCAGCCAAGGCCATCAGACCGAATCCGAGCACGACTACGGCGATCAGCACCTCGATCATGCTGAAGCCCCGCGACGTCCTGCTCATAATATGGCTATTCATGACGGTATCCCCCTAAAATCCTTCGACGGCATCGAGCCAGCTGCCCGGTACCCGGGCGAATTTGGCGTTGGCAGGCAGTGTATTCGGGTCGGAGTTGATGGCGGTATTGTCGTAGATGATGTCGATGGTGCCGGTGATGTCAATATTGCCTTCGACCACCAATGAACCGATGATTTTGGAATTACCCGTCCCCTTGAATTCGGCGGTATTGGTGTTACTGCGCACGAATAGCATGCCGAAGAAATCAGTATTATTGACCTTGGCTTCGCCTTCGACCACGACGATGGCCGGATTATTTGGCGAACCGACCTTTGCAGGAAGGTCGCAGGTTCCCTTGATATAGTAAAGACCGGAGGCGGCAGCACCCAGCGTATTCAACGTGGCGCAGCTGATCACCTGCGCACCCAGTTCTTCTTCCAGAACATAGGATGCACAGTTGCTGATGCCATTGGCGCCGCAGTTGGTTTTTACGATACCCAATCCTTCATCGACAACGATGCCGGTATTGAAAACCCATTCGAATAGCGAATCGTCTGTGGCCACACTCAAATCACTCTTGTTATTGCCATTGCAATCAAGGCCCGGAAAGAAAGTGATATCGGCAAGCGCGCCATGACCGCCGTCGATATCGAGGATGTCAATTCCTTCTTTTTTGATGCCTTGGGAATGACCGGACAGGAAGTTATTGGTGGAACTACTGATTGCCGGGCAGGCGCAGGCATTCATGACGTCGACGCAGGTCGTTTTCAGATCCGATGCCGGGGTGTTTTTCAGATACTCCCCGAGATAGCAGGTCGATACGCTACCGACGCCCCCCGAACCCCCTGAAGACGCAGCAATCTCTCTGGTACAGACATAACTCCAGGTCCCAACCGGTGCGTCATTGAAGAAATTGCAGTCACTAGATGAAAAGCCTTGTGCATTTGCAGCACCGATTGCATCCTTTTGATTCCGGAACCCGGAATCGGATATGGTTTCTGTTCGATTAGGCATATTTGTACAGACATTATTGGCAACGCCGTCGAAATCAACATCATTGGGTGACCAAATCGATACCGGAATACCATAGCCTGCAGCATTGGCATTGGTCACAATCTGCGCATTACCCAATCCTTTCACGAACCCAGAGCCGATGATCGGCACAGAGGAGGACTGGCTGGCCTCGGTATAAGATGCCCAGGTTTCCTTGATGACGGCGGTACTGCCTTCATTGGTAAGGGTGGCCTGGGAGATGAAGGTAATGGCAATGCGGTTGCCTTTGGCCGGATTCTGGGCGCAGGCTGGAGTTTGCAAGGAGGAATCGATGCGACAGAGCACGGCCTGCACATTGACCACTGACGGGAAAGCCGAGACGCCACCGACATTGCCGACAGCGCCATATGGCAACAGCGTTGCCGCCAGACTTGCGCCGGTGCCGTCGGTGGTAAAAAACCAGAGCTCGTTTCGGCGCGTGATGTCCGGCTCGGAACGACATGGATGCGGTCCGCCGCCGATGGTGGCGCTGTTACTTACGCCGTTGCAACTGACCCAGCCATGACCGCCGGCAACAGTATCCAGCCAACCGCCTTGCGCATTACTAATAACCAGAGCCCGGTTGGCTTTGATGTATTCACCGGACATATTAATTCCGGTTTCCGCCGCCTGCTCGGCGATGCGTGCGCGGTTTTCATTGAGTGCAGTACGCTGCTCGAAAAAACCAATACTGGTCGAGAATAGAACCACGATGCTGAGAATCAGCAGCAGCATCATGGTGATGGCCAGCGTTGAAATGCCACGCTGGCGACCCGGTCCGGCAAAGGCATTCATCATGTGTATTGTCATTGGTGTCCCCTTCCCTTAGGTTCCAGTCGGTGGCAAAGCGCAGTTCGCGGAGGCTTCCAGACAGTCGGCACGCACTCTTATACTGCTGCTGATGCCGCGGGTGACTGTGCCGTCGGCTGACTGACGAAGCTGGCCCTGCAAACCGACGCCGATCTGACGGATGGTCATGGGAGTGGAGGTGGCCGTAGCGGCCTGCACGATGTAGCCGCTGGTATCTAATGTAAAACTGCTGATATTAATGATCCGCGGATCGGTCAATGCGCACCACCCTGAAGCGGTATTGCACGTTGTCGGATAATTGCTATAGCTCGGCGCGCCGCCGGCACAGGCTGGCGTGAGACCGGGGGCGCTTTCGCCGATTTCAAGCACGCCGACGGTCTGGCCATCGAAGGGATAGAAGGCAAGGCGCAACGCACGAATTTCACCCTGAGCCCGCTCAACGGTGCCTGGAGTTCCACCGGTACGGTCGTAGGCATAAATGACGCAGCCATCATTTTTGACGCCATCGTTATTGACATCATCATCCACAAAAATTCGGGCGAAGGGCGATATCGTCAACGCATTCATAGTCGATGCCGCGGTATAGCGGTTCATGTTCTCGTCGTAACCGGCACGGCGCAACTCGCGCGAAACGAAGTCCATGGTGTTGCGCAGCTCCTGACTCAAGCGGGTGGACTGTACATATTCGGAGTTGGCGGTCAGGCTGGACAGGGTAAACGCAAGCACGGCCGAAACAACAATCAGACCGATGGCCAAAGAAATCATCAATTCAACCAGACTGAAGCCCTGTGATTGTCGTTGATAGGCGGCCATGGCGTCCTCAGTTGCAGCGTCGGTTGGTGTATTGCGGCATATCACTAGCTACATCTGGCTCGCAGACCACGGCGCGCCCGAACAGATCGATATTCACTCGCAGGCGGTAGTCGGTGCTGCCGGCAGGACTGGCCAACTCCCAATAACCGGCACTGGTCGGCAGGGCCAGCCCGCCACGTTTAGGATCGATGACCACCACCCCATTTTTACTTTTTCCGATCCAGTCGCTAGGCGTTCCTGAATATCGAATTCCCTTCCATTCAACCTGATCGACTGGATAGCGTCCGACATCACAGAAATTGGCGTTACCGGGATTGGTCTCAAAACAATTGCACTGACTATTATCGGCAGCTGTATTGGTGACCGCCGCACCCATACAATACTGGGTACTGTTGGTGCTCATCGACACTTTGACCAGAGAATTCCGCTTGAGGGATTCAAAACGGGCATTGGCCCAGAAGCCGATGATTTGATCAGTCGCTCCACGCAAAGCGCTGCGATGCCGAAATTCATTGAAGGACGGCACGGCTGCCATGAGAATAATCGACAGCAGCGCGATGGTGACTATCAGCTCAATCAGGGTAAACCCCTGGACGCAAGGCTTTTTTTCGGACATGCACGATTCCCCGCTCTAGGCACATCCTACTATGCCTGCTGATACCGAGCATGGCAACGGACAGCACGATGAACGGCCGGTTTTTCCGATGAGCGACGCCGTCTGTATTGCATTCAGCGCAGGAAGTTGGCATGCTTATTGCATATCCGGCGGGAGCAGCACATGCGCAGCAAAGGTTTTACCCTCATCGAGCTCATGGTCACCCTGGCTATTGTCGGCATTCTGGCCATCATCGCCATTCCCAGCTTCACCGAGCAGATCGCCAAAAGCCGGCGCGCGGAAGCCATGCGCATCCTCGGCGACATGCAGCTTAGGCAGGAGCGCTGGCGCTCGAACCACACTGAGTACGGCACATGCGATGAATTGGTTGCTCCGTCAACATGTACCGCATACAACGCGACAATACCCCATTACTCGATCAGCATTACGGGCATAACCCCTACAGGCCACACGCTAACGGCAACCCGCAAGGGCGCTCAAAGCGATGACCGTTGTGGCGATTTTGTGCTGACTGTAAGCAATGGAGTCGCTTCCAAATCAACCAGCACCGGCGCCGCCAACTGCAACTGGCCTTAACGGACCACCCGGTAGCAGGGGTGATAGACCCCGGAGATCTTCATCCGGCGTTGCTCGACGAAGGATTCCAGCAATTCATCCATGGCCTGCATGATGTCGGCATCGCCGGAAATCGTGAACGGTCCGTGCTGCTCGATGGCCTGCATGGCCGGTTCCTTGACATTGCCGGCCACGATACCCGAAAACGCCCGACGCAGATTGGCGGCCAATTCATGCAGGGGCTGGTCGCGCTGCAGTTTCAGTGCCGCCATGGCCTCATGGGTCGGCTGGAACGGCTTCTGGAACTCCAAAGGCACATTGAGCGACCAGTTGAAGAAGAAGGAATCCTTTTCCTTGATACGCTGCTCGCGCACCAGATGGATGCCGCGGCTCATCAGTTTGCCGACGCGCTCGGCATCATCGACCACGATAGTGTAATGCGCGGCCGCGAGTTCGCCGAGGGTCAGCTTGATGAATCGGTCGATATGCTCGAAATACGCCGCCGAGGCGCGCGGACCGGTCAACACCAGCGGCATGCAGATCTCGCTGTTGTCGGGATGCAGTAGCAGGCCGAGCAGATACAAGATTTCTTCGGCGGTCCCTACCCCGCCCGGGAAGGCGATGATGCCGTGTCCGAGCCGTACGAAGGCTTCCAGCCGCTTCTCGATGTCCGGCATGATGACCAGCTCGTTGACGATCGGATTCGGCGATTCGGCGGCGATGATGCCCGGCTCGGTGATGCCGATGTAGCGGTTGTGGATGCGGCGCTGTTTGGCGTGCGCGATGGTCGCGCCCTTCATCGGTCCTTTCATCGCACCCGGTCCGCAGCCGGTGCAGATGTCGAGCGCACGCAGGCCCAGCTCGTAGCCGACCTTCTTGGTGTACATGTACTCATCGCGGCCAATCGAGTGGCCGCCCCAGCACACCACCAGATTCGGGTCGGTGTTGGGATGCAGCACCGAGGCGTTGCGCAGGATTTCGAACACCGCGCTGGTGATACCGGCATTGGTTTCCAGATTGAACTTGCCACTGGTCCGGATTTCACTGGAGGTATAGGCGATATCGCGCACCACGGTGAACAGCAGATCGGCCACGCCGCGGATCAGAATGCCGTCGACGAAGGCAGTGGCCGGCGCATTTTTCAGGTCAAGGCGGATGCCGCGGTCAAGCTGCAGCACTTCGATATCGAAATCCGGATAGCGCACCTGCGCCGCACGCGGATCGTCGGATTCGGTGCCGGTGGTCAACACCGCCAGGGCACAACGGCGCAGGGTCTCATGCAGGCCGCCCTGGCTGATATCGCGCAGACGGGTCAGCTCTTCGCGCGACAGCACGTCCATGCCCGAGGGTGTATCGTTGAAGCGGCGCTGTGGTGGAAAAATCTGGGTGCTGATAGTGGGGCTTTCTTTGTTCATTGCATTCGATTGTGATGTGATAACTTCAGGATAAGGCTTTGCGGTGCATTAGGCAAAAAAAACCGGCCTTTCGGCCGGTTTTCAGGGATAAAGCCTGGATCAGAATTCGTATTTCAGGGTAACTTGCGCGGCCCATGCAGACTCGCCGCTGTTGTTGCGGGTAACGAAATCTTCAACAGTACCGTTCACGCCGTAGATGTAACGGCCGCTGGCATCCAGACCCATGTAGTCAACGAAGCTGCGCGACAGACCGCCGCCGGAGCTGAAGGCGATTTCATCGATACGGCCCCAGTCCTTGTTCAGCAGGTTGCCGAAGTTCAGGATGTCGAAAATCAGCGTGGCCTTGTTGCCCTTGAAGAAGCCCGGCAGTTCCTGGCTGATGCGCACGTCGAAGGTGTTGGTCCACGGTGCGAACGAGGAGTTGCGGTCAACCGAGCCGCCGGCAAAACCACTCAATCCCTGGGCTTCGATGACTGACCAGAAGGTGGCTTCGGCTTGTGCAGCGGTTACGGTTCCTGGGCCTTTGAATACCACCTCGCCCGAACCCAGCGCGGTCGGGATGTACATCAGGTCGTTGACCGTGCCGTCACCGTTCAGGTCGTTGTTGTAGATCCAGCTGTAGGGCTTGCCTTTGCGGCCTTCATAGAACACGCCGAAACGGGTCGCGTAGTCGCTGAAGAAGTTATGCTTCCAGTTCAGCGAACCGGTGAAACGATCCTTGACCAGATAGGCCGAGTTGGCAGCCACTTCTTCGTTGGCATTGAAGATCGAGACCGAGTTCCAGTTCGAGTTGGACACCGACGAGGTCAGCGGGCTGACTTCGGTGGCGTTGGTGGTGGTGAAGCCCAGGCTCCAATCCAGTTCCTCGAAAGCACGGCCTGAGAAGGCCACGGTGAAGGCACCGCCGCCGCCCTTGCCGGTACGCTCAGCCAAGAGCACGTTGTTGAAGCTGCGGTTACTGAGCGCACGGGTGCGGGACATGTTGGTCGGGGCACCGCAGGCACCACTGGTACTGGTCACCAACCCGCCGGAGCTGTTGTAGCTATAGCAGCTGGCACTGAAGCCGACCGGATGGTAGAACAGATCGCGGCCGTCGATGCCCTGACGGGTGGCTTGACCCAGATTCAAGTGCTTGTAGTAGATGCCGTCTTCCACAATGGTGCGTACGTATTCCAGCGACATGACCACGCCTGCAGCCAGTTCTTTCTCAAAAGCCAGATTGGCTTTCCAGACCGAGGGCTGTTCCAGATTGGCCGAGAGGAAGTCAACGTTCGGGGCCGGCGGGCTGCCAGCGATACCCGGCTGGCTGTCCGGATTCGGACTGAAGAAACCATTGTTACGCGGGCAGGCCGAAGAGCCGGTACCCGAGCAGCTGATGATGCCGGTGGTGATCCCGGTGTTGGAGTACGGGTTGGACAGCCAGACGTTGGCGGCCGCACCCTCGAACAGACCGAAACCGCCACGGACCTGCATCGGTTTTTCGCTGTCAAAGGTATAGTTGAAGCCGACGCGCGGCTGGAACAGGCTGTTGCCGTCCAGGGTGTTGGTGTTGTCGTAACCGTAACCGCCGGTGGCACGGGTGGTGGTGCCGGTACCTGGGGTGGTCTGACCGGTGACAAAGCCGTTCACGGCTGCAGCTGCCGCGGCGGCGTTGAATTCCGGGCTGACGCCCATGGATTTGCGGTCGATACGCACGCCATAGGAAAGGGTCAGATTGGTATTGACCGCCCAGGTGTCCTGCAGGAACAGGCCGAGGTTCTGGTAATCCCAGTTGGCGACGCCGTCATTCAAATCAAAGCCGTTGATGCCGACCTGGACTGCATAGCTGGTCGGACGGCCGCGGCTGAAGTTTTCCAGCATGGCGGCGGTGTACTGGGCGCGGGTCAGCGCACTGCAGCTGAAGTTGCCCAGACCGGTCAGGGTCGGGTCGGTATACACCACCGTACCGCTGGCATTGATGCAGTCGAAGGTGTAGTTGCCGCGGGTATCCTGCAAGAAGGCGTTGTAGACGTCATTGTCATCGTAGTCGAAACCGAACTTCAGCTCGTGGTCGCCCAGGAACCAGTTGGCGCCACCGTAGTAGTTCCAGGTTTCGGTCGCCAAATCATTGAAGTGGCGGCTGCGCTCGGTACCGGCCAGCAAGCCGGCGGAGGTGCCGGTCACGTCCGGCACGGCGCCCGAGAAGTTCAAACGGATCTGCGGCAGATTGGAGTTGTTGACCGGCTCACTGGCGTAATCGCGGTAGGACACCTTGAATTCGGTCGAGAAGTTTTCGCTCCAATCGGAGAAGAACTGGCCAACCCAGGTTTCAATGCTTTTGGCTTGGGTGTACCAATGCGAATCCAGCGACATGGCCAAGCCGCCGCTGGTGAAGTTGCTCGGGTACAAGGGCTCGTCCTGCTCGGTTTTGCTCCAACGCAGGCTGGCGCGGTGATTGTCACCGATGTTGGCATCCAGCTTGATCAGGGCGTCCTTGACCTTCAGTTCGGCGGCGGCGGCATCGGCGCTACCGATATCGATGCCCCAGACGTTGGTGGCGATGTTCTGGGCGGCGGTGATGTCACCCGTGGTGATCGGCACGTTGAAACGGTCGCTGCCGGCCGGGCCGGCGGCCGGACCGCCGCGGGTACTGGTCAGCTCTTCATAAGCGGCGAAGAAGAACAGATTGTCCTTGATGATCGGACCGCCCAAGGTGAAGCCGATGGTTTCTTCCTTGAAATCCGGCGGATCGGAATAGGTATCGGTGCTGCGATTGTAGCGGTCACCGGCCATGGAGTCCGAACGGTACACGTAGGACAGCGAACCGTGGAAGTCGTTGGTACCGGACTTGGTCACGGCATTGATGTTGGCGCCGGTGTAACCCTTCTGGGTCACGTCGTAGTTCGAGATATTGATCTGCACCGATTCAATGGCATCGATGGAAATCGGCTGCTTGGCGGTCGGCAGGTTGTTGGATTCCAGACCGAAGGTGTCGTTGGTCGCGACCGAGTCGATGGTGATCGAGTTGAAGCGGGAGTTCTGACCACCGACCGAGATTTCACCACGCTCTTTGTCGGTCTGCGACAGACGCGGATCGAGACGGGCGTAATCCTGCAGGTTGCGCTGGATGGAGGCGAAGGACTTCAGCTGTTCCGGACTGATGTTGGTGCCGGCACCCATGTTGGTGGCGCTGAACACTTCCGAGCCGGCGGCGACGCCGGTCACGGTCACCGAATCCAGAACCTTCTGGCCCAGCGAGGCGTCCAGCGATTTGGTTTCAGCCAGTTGCAGATAGACGTTATCGCGGGTTTCGGTGACGCCGTCTTTGGTGATGGTGACGGTGTACGGACCGCCGACGCGCAGGCCGCGCGAGGAATAACGGCCTTCGGCATCGGTGACGGCCGAGCTGACGGAACCGGATTGGTTGTGCTTGATTGACACGGTGGCGCCAGCGACCGGTTTGCCATCGTTGCTGGTGATGCGGCCGCCGATGGCGGACGAGGTGTTCTGCGCCATGACCGGCGCGGTCAGTGCGACTGCAAGCGCCATGGAGAGCTGCGAAATCCGGATGCGTTTCGATGAATTCATGATGATGAGACCTGTTGTGAGATTGGGGAGTCGATCGGTGCCGCCTGAAAAAGGTAAAGCCCAGCTGAACTACGACGAAAATTTTACCACCTAAAGTTAATTTTATGTATGTTTGATGACGGAAATATGACTTAGGCCGGACTGTTCAGGTAGGCCTGAATACCGTCCATGAGCATCTGGACCGAAATGGCCACCAGGAGCATGCCCATGAGGCGCTCCAAGGCCACCAAAACACGGGTTCCGAGGATTTTGTAGAGGTAGGTGGACGAAAACAGGATGACCGCCGTCCCGAACCAGGCGATGGCCAGGGCCATGGTCCAATCCCCCATCCGGCTGGGATCTTGGCTGCCGAACAGCATCACGGCGGCCATGCCGGAGGGTCCAGCCACCAAGGGGATGGCCATCGGCACGATGAAGGGCTCGCCGACCTCGCCATCGCCGAACATGCCCTCTGGGCTGGGGAAGATCATTTTCAGGCCAATCAGGAACAGAATGATGCCGCCGGCAATGGACACCGACTCCTGGCGCAGGTGCATGGCCTCCAGCACATACTTGCCGCCCCACAGGAAGGCGAGCAGCACGAAAAAGGCAATCAGCAACTCGCGGATCAGCACGATGCGCTGACGATGTTTGGGCAAGGGCTTGAGCAGACTCAGAAAAACGGGGATGTTGCCCAAAGGATCCATGATCAGGAACAGCAACAGGGCGGCGGATACCATTTCCATCGGTCAACTCCATTCTGGCCGCAGGATCCGACCGCGGTGGCTGGCTCCTTCGGCAGACAGCAGATAGACACAGGCCGGCGCATAGATGCCGGGCTCGGGACAATCGGTGGCGGCCTCTTCAACATAGGCCCGTGCCCGGATGCTGGTCCGCATCGGACCGGGTTGCAGCGCACTCACGCGGACGGGGCCATCATCGGTTTCATCATGCAGAATGCCCACCAGCCCCTCCAGGCCGGCTTTGGCGATACCGTAGGCGCCCCAGTAGGCCTTATTGACGCGCTCCCGGTTCTCGGTCACGAACACCACGGCGGCATCTTCGGCGCGGCGCAGGGCCGGCATACAGGCCTGGGTCAACAGCCACGGCGCGGTCAGATTGACATGGATTTGGGTCACGAACTCTTCCGGATCGGTGGACTCCAGGGGGCGCAGACCGGAAAAGTCAGCGGCGCAATGCAGGATGCCATTCAGGCCCCCGAGTTCGGCACAGATTTTGTCGGCCATGGCGTCGTAGTCGGCCGGATCGGCACCGCGCATATCCAGCGGATACAGGGCCGGCTCCGGACCCAGCTTGCCGATGGCGTCATAAACACGGTTGAGTTTGGGGACTTTTTTGCCGAGCAGGACCACGGTGGCGCCGGCAACCGCAGCAGCCTTGGCCGCCGCTTCACCGAGACCGCCGTATGCGCCGGTGACCAGAATGACCCGGCCGACCAGACTGTTCGGCGCCGGCACCGGCGATGCCATCATGCAGCTTTCTGGGCCTCGGCGACCATGGTGGCCAGATCACCGCTTTCGTAAAGTTCCATGGTGATGTCGCAGCCACCGACCAGTTCGCCGTTGATGAACAATTGCGGAAAGGTCGGCCAATCGGAATAACGCGGCAGGTTGGCGCGGATTTCCGGCTCTTCCAATACATTCACGGTATGCATTTGGGCGCCGACGGCTTTCAGCGCCTGCACGGTGCGCGAGGAGAAACCGCACATCGGGAACTGCGGCGTGCCTTTCATGAACAGCACAATCGGGGCGCTGGTGATTTCGGCTTTGATACGGTCGTTGATCGGACTATTCGACATTTGACGCTCCAGATGGATTGGGGGAAACACATCACATTCACTTCCAAGGTAGAATTATAAAGCTTATTCCCCCCTTACGCCCGCCGGAGACTTCCCCCATGGCCATCGAACTGCCTGCCCTGCCCTATGACCGCACCGCACTGGAACCGCATATTTCGGCGGAAACCATTGATTACCATTATTCCAAGCACCACCAGACCTACGTCACCAATCTGAACAACCTGATTGCCGGCACCGAATTCGAATCCGCCGACCTGGAAACCATCGTGCGCAAATCGCAGGGCGGCCTGTTCAACAACGCCGCGCAGGTCTGGAACCATACGTTTTACTGGAACTGTCTGAAGCCCAACGGCGGCGGCGCCCCGACCGGCAAGCTGGCCGAGGCCATCGACGACGCCTTCGGCAGTTTCGATGCCTTCAAAGCCGAATTCAGCAAGACCGCCATCGGCACCTTCGGCTCCGGCTGGGCCTGGCTGGTGCAGCGCGCCGACGGCAGTCTTGCGCTGGTCAGCACCTCCAATGCCGCCACCCCGCTGACCGGCACCGACAAACCGCTGCTGACCTGCGATGTCTGGGAACACGCCTATTACGTGGATTACCGCAACGCCCGTCCGAAATACGTGGAAGCGTTCTGGAATCTGGTCAACTGGGATTTCGTATCGGCCCAAATGACCTGAACCCGGTCGTTCCGGCATTAAAAAAACGCGCCTTCGGGCGCGTTTTTCTTTGGCAGATGTCCGCCTAAATCAACGCAGTCGGGACAGTACCTGCGCCACCTGCGCCTCGCGCAGCAGGGCTTCTCCGACACGGGCCAGCGTTTCGGCCAAAGCGACGGCAGATTCCTCACGCAGGGTGGCATGACCGACTTTCCGGCCCGCACGCGGCGATTTGCCGTAATCGTGCCAATGGCCGCCGGTTTCATTCAAGACCGGCCCGGCATCCGGCAGCGCGCCGATCCAATTCAGCATGCAGCTGACACCGACCGAGCGGGTGCTGCCAAGCGGCAGACCGAGCACGGCCCGCAGATGATTCTGGAACTGCGAAGTTTCCGCGCCCTCGATGGTCCAGTGCCCGGAGTTGTGCACACGCGGCGCCATTTCATTGGCCATCAAACGGCCATCGCACAGGAACAGTTCGAGCGCGAACACGCCCACATAATCGAGTGCTTCCGCCACTTTCCGGGCACAGGCAATGGCCTCGGCCTCGAAAGCGGCGGTATCGGTGGCCGGGGCCAGACTGGCGGACAGCACGCCCTGCTCATGCCAGTTTTCAGTCAGCGCCCAATGCCGGAATTCGCCGTCGCGGCCGCGCACGGCGACCACCGAAATCTCCCGCTCGAACGGAACGAAAGCTTCCAGAATCAGGCCGACGGTCAAGGTCTGCGCGCCGAGTGCGGTCCAGGCCGCTGCGATATCGGCCTCGGTCTTGATGCGGTACTGGCCTTTGCCGTCATAGCCGAGGCGGCGGGTCTTCAAAATGCAGGGCATGCCGATTTCAGCAATGGCCGACTGAAGATTTTCAAAATCGGGAATGTCGCGGAATTCGGGAACGCCGATACCGAGTTGGCGGAACAGATTCTTTTCCGCAAGCCGGTCCTGCGACACCGCCAGCGCGTTCGGATTCGGAAATACCGCGACTTTACTGCTCAGCCAATGTGCGCTCTCGGCCGGTACATTTTCGAAATCAAAGGTGGCGACATCCACTTTGTCGGCGAACTCCGCGAGGATACTTTCGTCACGGTAATCGCCGACCAGCATCGGCGCGAATTGTCCGGCGCAGGCATCGGCGACATTATCGAGCAGCAGAAAGCGCAGGCCCAGCGGCGCGCCGGAAATGGCCATCATCCGGGCCAATTGCCCGCCGCCAAGAATGCCGACCGTGGTCATCGACGCGGATCGTCCGCCGCCATCACTGCTTCGGTCTGGTCCCGACGGAAGGCAGCCAGCCTGGCAGCGACATCAGGGAAATCATGAGCCAGCATGGCCGCGGCGAACAGGCCGGCATTGGCAGCTCCCGCATTGCCGATGGCGAAGGTTGCAACCGGGATACCGGCCGGCATCTGCGCAATCGACAGCAGGGAATCCATGCCGCTCAAGGCCTTGCTCTGCACCGGAACGCCCAGCACCGGCACGGCGGTTTTGGCGGCCAACATGCCCGGCAGATGGGCGGCACCGCCGGCACCGGCGATGATCACCCGCAGGCCACGTGCGGTGGCCTGCTCGGCATAGTCAAAAAGGACGTCGGGGGTTCGGTGCGCAGACACCACCCGGACTTCGTGGGGGATGCCGAAGCTTTCGAGATGCTTGACCGCATGCTGCATGGTTTCCCAATCGCTGCGGGAGCCCATGACGACGCCGACCAGTACCGGATTTGAATCAGCCATAGCGCTAACCCCATCTAAAGGCGTATTCTATGCGGATATTGGCAAAAACTCCACGGTCATGGACAAAAAACTGCTCGACATCCTGTGCTGCCCGGCCAGCAAGCAATCCCTGCTCCAGCTGTCCTCGGACCAGCTTGATCGCATGAATGCGGCCATTACCGCCGGCAAAGCCGTGCAGCTCGACGGCCAAGCGGTCAACAAACCTTTGAAGGAAGCGCTGATCACCCGTGACGGCAAACTGCTGTACCGCATCGATGACGGTATTCCGGTACTGCTGGCCGAGGAAGCCATCGCCGCCGCCGCCATCGACGGCCTCGCCGCCTAAGCATGGCCGTGCGGGAAACGCCGGACACCGCCATGGTTTCTGCCGATGCCGCGCGCAGCCTGGCCGAGGACATTCAAACCGGCGATGTTACCGCCGCCTTGTTGGAAAACGATCTGGAATCCGGATACGTCATCGCCAAGGAAGCCGCGGTCGTCTGCGGCAGGCCCTGGTTCGATGCCTGCTTCCGTCAACTCGATCCCGACATCGACATCGACTGGCTGGTGGATGAAGGGCAACCCGTCAGCGCAGACACGGTGGTGGTGCGCTTCCGCGGCAAGACACGCGCCGTGGTCGGCGCTGAACGCAGCGCGCTGAACTTCCTGCAGACCCTGTCGGCCACCGCAACCCAGACCGCGGCCTTCGCCCAAGCGCTCGCCGGCAGCCGGACGCGGGTGCTGGACACCCGGAAAACCCTTCCCGGACTGCGCCTTGCCCAGAAATACGCGGTACGCATCGGCGGCGGTTTGAATCACCGGATGGGTCTTTACGATGCGGTCATGTTGAAGGAAAACCACATCATCGCCGAAGGTTCGATTACCGCCGCGGTGAAAAAAGCACGCAGCCTGTATCCGGATATTGCGGTGATCGTGGAAGTCGAAAATCTCACGGAGCTGCGCGAAGCGCTGGATACCGACTGCACGCGGATTCTCATTGACGATTTCAATGATGACGACATGTTCGCCGCGGTGCGCATCGCCGATGGCCGCAAGCCGCTGGAAGTATCGGGCAGCGTCAGCATGGAGCGCCTCGCGGTGATCCGCGAATCCGGGGTGGATTTCATCTCGGTCGGCGCCATCACCAAGAACATCCGCGCCATCGATTTTTCGATGCGTCTGGGCAATCCGCCATGACCGCGATCATTCTGATGCTGCTGGCCTTTCCGGCCGTGCTGTTCTGGTCATCCGGACGCGCGGCGGCCGAACAGGCCGGGCATTTTGGGCGCCAGCTGTGCATGCGCGCCGGTGTGCAATGGCTCGATCAGAGCGTGCATCAGGTCAAGCTCGGCATCCAGCGCGACGACAGCGGCAGATTGTGCTGGAAGCGGATTTACCAGTACGAATATTCGCACGACGGACACGACCGTTACGCCGCCACCATCACACTGGTCGGCGGTCGTGCGGTTTCATGGGTCGAACCGGTGGCGAAATCGCCGGATCCGTTTACTTGACGATCCGCAGATGAGCGCCCTTGCCCGGAGCCGGTGGCTTCGGCGGGTCTTCGGGGTCGCCATCAAGGGCGCCGCTGTGCGGATCGGGCTCATAGGCATCCAATCCCTCCTCCTCCGCAGCCGCCTCGTCGGCCGGCAACATCATGCCCTGCCCGGTTTCCTGGGCGTAGATTGCCAATACTGCGGCAACCGGCACATACAGGAACTGGCTGACACCGCCGAAACGGGCCTTGAAGCTGAGCGCTTCATTGCCGAGCTCGAGGGCCTCCACGGCACGCATGGCGATATTCAGCACCACTTTGCCGTCTTTGACGGTCGAAGCCGGCACCACCACGTCGGGCTGGGTGGCGTCGACCAGAATATAGGGGGTCAGATTGTTATCGTTGATCCACTCATAAAGCGCCCGCAACAGATACGGGCGGTTCGAGGTCATGGCAGCAGGTCCGGACATCAGCTGAAAGCGAGATCGCGCAGGACCTTTTCTTCGGGGGTCATGCTGCGCATGAAGGCCGGATTGCGGAAAATCCGCAGGCCGTAATCCTCCACGCACTTGGCGTCTTTCGGCAGCTGGATGCCCAGCGCCGGCAAGCGCCAGATAATGGGAGTGATCGCGCAGTCGACCAGACTCATTTCATTGCCGAAGAAGAACTTGTTGCTTTTGAAGAACGGCAAGGACTCCAGAATCAGTTCCTTCAGGCGTTTGCGGGCAGGCTCCACGTTCTTGCCGCCGGCCATGATGGCCTGTACCTGCGGCACCCAGTCCTGTTCGACCTGGCGCACGGCGATGCGGTGCATGGCACGGAAAATCGGTTCGGCCGGCATCAGCGCCGGATGCGGATAGCGCTCGTCGAGATATTCGGAAATCACGTTGGAAATATAGATGGCGTTGTCGCGCTCGACCAAGGTCGGCACTGAATGGTAATGCGGCGCCAGCATCAGCAGATCTTCCGGCGGATTGGCGGTATCGACCGCAATCAGGTCGTAAGTGATGCCTTTGGCCGCCATGACCATCCGGACTTTATGGCAGACCACACAGTTCTTGGCCGAGTACAGGGTTAAGGTATTGCGCGAACGAGGGGTGGTGGCCATTCCTTGTACCTATCTTGTCAGAAGTTGAGCAGCTGTTTTTTATGATTTATGCCATTTTCCTTAACATGGCGAATTTCGCCGATTTTTGCAAGCCTTTCATGAAAAAAGGCCGCTTAGCGGCCTTTTTTCCCAACAAAATCCGATAATTAGTGGACATCGCGCCAGTATTCCTGTTTCAGGAAGTAGGCCAAAAGGGTGAACAGGGCCAGGAACAGCACCGCCCAGACACCGATCGACTCGCGCTTGAGGGCCGAGGGCTCGCCGACATAGGCCAGGAAGGCGGTCAGGTCACGGGCGACTTGGTCGTATTCTTCCGGACTCAGGCTGCCTTTTTTGTGCTCCGGGATGCTGTAGCCGGTGATGCACTGGCCGAAGGCTTCGCCTTTCGGACAATGACCGTCTTTAGGCTTGGGTTCGGTCAAAACGTGCTGGCTGCCCTGAAGCTCCCACATTACATGCGGCATGGACGCACCCGGGAACACGGCATTGTTCCAGCCCATCGGGCGGGATTCGTCGACATAAAAGTTCTTCATGTAGTTGTAAACCCAATCGGCGCCTTCGGCTTTACGGCGGGCGATCAGGCTCAGATCCGGCGGCGCTTTGCCGAACCAGGCGGTTGCCTGTTTCGGATCGAGGCCGGTATTCATGGACTCACCGAATTTGGCGTCGGTGAACATCAGGTTCTTGGTCACTTCCTCTTCGGTCAGACCGAGATCCTCAGCCATGCGCGAGTAGCGCATGTAACCAAGCGAATGGCAGGCCGAGCAGTAGCTCATGTACAGGCCGGCACCGCGCTGTAGGGAACCTTTGTTGCCCAGATCGATCTGGGCCGATTCCATCTCGATGCCGGCACCGGCGGCCGACACATTGCCTGCGGCAAATACCGCGGCGGCAACCAGGGCACGGAAAATAATGGCGGTCTTAGTCATGGTCGGGCACCCGGGCTGGCACTTCTTTGGTCTGGCCCATGGCCGACCAAATTGGCATGGTTAAAAAGAATGCGAAATAGAATACGGTCAGGATGCGTGCGGTCCAGGTCTGCAGGGTGCTGCCGGCCTGCATGCCGAGGTAGGCCAACACCACAAAAGCGATCACGAACAGGGTAATCAGCACCTTGTGCAGGGTCGGACGGTAACGGATGGACTTGACCTTGCACCGATCGAACCACGGCAGTCCGAACAGGATCAAGACCGCACCGCCCATGACCAGCACACCGGCCAGCTTGTCGGGCACGGCACGCAGCATGGCGTAAAACGGGGTGAAGTACCAGACCGGCTTGATGTGTGCCGGGGTGACCATCGGATCGGCCGGGATGAAGTTGTCATACTCCAGGAACAGGCCGCCGAAGGTCGGCGCGAAGAACAGGATGAAGGCGGCGATGGTCAGGAAGAATGCGGCGCCGAACAGATCCTTGACCGTGTAGTAAGGGTGGAACGGAATGCCGTCTTTCGGCTTGCCGTGTTCATCCTTCACTTTCTTGATGTCGACGCCTTCCGGGTTGTTCGAGCCGACCTCGTGCAGGGCACCGAGGTGCAGCACCACCAGCAGCAGGATCACCAGCGGCAAAGCGATGACGTGCAGGGCGAAGAAGCGGTTGATGGTGGCATCCGAGACCAGGTAATCACCACGGATCCACTCGGTCAGTTCCGGCCCGATAATCGGCACGGCACCGAACAGATTGATGATCACCTGCGCGCCCCAGTAGGACATCTGGCCCCAGGGCAGCACGTAACCCAGGAAGGCTTCCGCCATCAGGGTCAGGAAGATCAGCATGCCGAGAATCCAAACCAGTTCACGCGGCTTTTGATAGGAGCCGTAAAGCATGGCGCGGAACATGTGCAGATAGACCACCACGAAGAACAGCGAGGCGCCGGTCGAGTGCATATAGCGGATCAGCCAGCCACCCTCGACGTCGCGCATGATGTATTCGACCGAGGCGAAGGCTTCGGCCGCGCTCGGTTTGAAGTTCATGGTCAGGAAAATGCCGGTGACGATCTGATTGATTAGCACCAGCATGGCCAGCGAGCCGAAGTAGTACCAAAGATTGAAGTTCTTCGGCGCATAGTATTCGGATATGTGCTTTTTGTAGGCCGGCATCAGACCCGGCGTGCGTTCGTTGACCCACGCGGTGACGCTGGAGACGGTACGTTCGATGACGCTCATCAGACGGCTCCTTCAGGGGCGACGCCGATTACGATGGTGCTGTCATCGGAGTAATGATAGGGCGGAATTTCAAGATTGGACGGTGCCGGAACGCCTTGATAAACACGGCCAGCCAGATCGAAACGGGATTGATGGCAGGGGCAGTAGAAACCGCCCTTCCAGTCGGCATCGAAGGGCTGCGGCAGCATTTCCGGCACATAGCTCGGCGAACAGCCCAGGTGAGTGCAGATGCCTACGATGACGGCAATGTTTTCCTTTCCCTTGATGGTCCGGGCTTCGTTCTTGGCGAAGGCCGGGGTCTGGTCGATGTTGTCCGATTTCGGATCGCGCAGATTGCCGTTTAGGGATTTCAACGCGGCCAACTGCTCGGGAGTGCGCTTGAACACCCAAACCGGCTTGCCGCGCCACTGCTGGATGAGGCGCATGCCCGGCTCATTGTCGATTTTGCTGATATTGACGGTGACCGGGGCGCCGGCGGTCTGTGCGCGGGCCGAGGGCTTGAAGGAGGTAACGAACGGAACGGCGGCGAAACCGGCACCGATGGCACCGACCACGGCCGTGGTGGTGGTCAGGAAACGGCGACGGCCGGTATTGACTTCGTGGTTAGCCATTCGGCTCTCCAAATCAGTGAAATGAAAGGAACTGGCCCGGACTGCTCCGGACTTATCGACATATTGTAATAGATTAAGCCCCTGTTCAACAACGCCTGAACGGGCTCAGCCGGATTTCAGGACTTTCCGGTAGCGATCGGCCAGTTGCCCGACTCGGACCACGTAATTACGGGTTTCTTTATAAGGCGGTACACCTTTGAAGCGGTCCACGGCACCCTCACCGGCGTTATAGGCGGCGGCGGCCAGGGTCAGATCGTTTTGATAGCGTTTGAGCAAAAAAGCCAGATACTGCACGCCGCCATCGATGTTCTGTGCCGGATCGAAAGCATCACGGACGCCGAAACGTTTGGCCGTGGCCGGAATCAGTTGCATTAGGCCTTGGGCATTTTTGGGCGACACCACATGCGGGCGGTAGGCCGACTCGGCATGGATGATGGCGCGCACGACGGCCTCCTCGACACCGTAGCGCCGACTGGCGGCGCGGATTTCAGCGGCATAGGCTTGGGTATTGAGCCGGACATTGCCGAAGTTGACCGTCGTGCCTGCGTTACAGGCATAGCAGGCGGCAATCGAAAAAATCGGATATTCAGTGCGCTTGACCTGGACGTTGGCCACGCCTTTGGGACGGGTGCTGGCGTAATGCTTGACGCCGTCGGCATCAACCCAGACATAGGACATGGAGTAGCCCATGCGCAGGAATTTGGCTTCACCGGCGCTCTTGGCCGCAGCCGTCTGCGCAGTGGCCTCCGCGGTAGCCGGCTTGGGCGCCGTGAACGAACTTTTCTGGTGGTTATAGTTGACCGTTTTGCAGAATGCGCCCGGAATTTTCTTCTGCACGAACTGTGGAACGCCATCGGCTCCTTCGCAACGGTAAAGCTCGTCGGCTTTGACAGCCGGCGAGAGAAGCAGAAGCACTACGATGGTAAGGACCGGCAAAATGATGGCACTTCCCCTGAAACAATGCAGTCAGCCTAGGGAATTTAACACAGCGCGGTTCAAAGATTCACCTGCCGTCGGCCGTATAAGCCATCTCTTGCTACAATGGGTGCCCCTCCCGACCGGAATAAGCGCCATGACCGGGAAATTCCCCGCCAAAAAGCTGTACATCAAAACCCACGGCTGCCAGATGAACGAGTACGACTCGGACAAAATGGCAGACGTACTCAATGCCGGCCACGGCCTGGAACTGACCCAGGATGAAAACGAGGCTGATGTCATCCTGATCAACACCTGCTCCATCCGTGAGAAGGCCCAGGAAAAAGTATTCTCCCAGCTCGGCCGCTGGCGCGAGCTGAAAGCCCGCAACCCCGATCTGGTCATCGGCGTCGGCGGCTGCGTTGCCTCGCAGGAAGGCGAAGCCATCCTCAAGCGCGCGCCCTATGTGGATTTGGTGTTTGGCCCACAGACCCTGCACCGCCTGCCGGAAATGATCGATGCCAAACGCGGCAGCGGCAAGCCGCAGGTCGATATCAGTTTCCCGGAAATCGAGAAATTCGATCATCTTCCCAAACCGCGTGCCGAAGGCCCGACTGCTTTCGTGTCGATCATGGAAGGCTGCTCGAAATACTGCAGTTTCTGCGTGGTGCCCTACACGCGTGGCGAGGAAGTTTCACGCCCGTTCGATGATGTGCTTCTTGAAGTGTTGCAGTTGGCGCAACAGGGGGTGCGTGAAGTCAACCTGCTTGGCCAGAACGTCAATGCCTACCGCGGCGCCATCGACGGCAGCGACGAAACCGCGGATCTGGCCATGTTGATCCGCGCCATCGCCCAGATCGAAGCCATCGGCCGGATCCGCTATACGACCTCGCATCCGCTGGAATTTTCGGATGCGCTGATCGAAGCGCACCGCGATGTCGACAAGCTGGCGTCTTATCTGCATCTGCCGGTGCAATCGGGTTCGGATCGGATTCTCAGCGCGATGAAGCGTAACCATACCGCGCTGGAATACAAAGCCAAGATCCGCAAATTGAAAGCCGCCAAACCGGGCATCGCGATCAGTTCCGATTTCATCGTCGGCTTTCCCGGCGAGACCGAGCGCGATTTCGAGGCCACCATGAAACTGATCGATGATGTCGGGTTCGACCAGAGCTTTTCCTTCATCTACTCGAAACGTCCGGGCACCCCGGCGGCGAATCTGCCGGATGAAGTCACCGAGTCGGTTAAGAGCGAACGCCTGCGTCGCCTGCAGGATGCCATCAACAAAAATGCGCATGCCATTTCCGAGGCCATGATCGGCAGCGTGCAGCGGGTGCTGGTGGAACGGCCGAGCACGCGCAACGCCAGCGAACTGACCGGCCGTACGGAAAACATGCGCTATGTGAATTTCGAAGGCCATCCGCGTCTGATTGGCCAGTTCATCGATATCCGCATCACCGAAGTCCGCGTCAATACCCTGCGCGGCGAGGTGCTGACAGCATGACCCGCGGACCGGTGCAATGCGATGTCGGTGTCAGTTACGGTCTCTCGCGTAAGTGCATTCCGGCGCCAGCCAGTTTCAAACGCTGGGCCGAGGCCGCCTGCCAGGGGCGAATCAAGCGCGCCGATATCGCCATCCGCATTGTCGATGCCCCCGAGGGCCGTCGCCTGAACCATCACTACCGCGGCAAGGATTATGCGACCAATGTGCTGAGCTTCCCGGCCAAACTGCCGGAGGGCGTAAAGCTGCCCGTGCTCGGAGATCTGGTCATCTGCGCACCAGTGGTGGCCAAAGAGGCCGCGGATCAAGGCAAGTCTCTCGCTGCACATTATGCCCATCTGACGATACACGGCGTTCTGCACCTTTTAGGCCTGGATCACGAAAACCCACGCGAGGCCGAGGCCATGGAAGCCATCGAGCGCGGCCTATTGGCGGATCTGGGTTTCTCCGATCCCTACCTCGTGAACTGAACGCATCAGCGCGATCGGTCAAACCATTCAAATAAGACAAAGCCAAGCAGCATGAAGGCGAAAAAGACCATGCCCTTGGAGCTGCCGGAACCGAGCAGCACGAAAGCCGGCCCCGGACAAATACCGGCCAAACCCCAGCCGATGCCGAAGCTTGCGCTACCGAGTACAAGTCGCTTGTCCAGGGTTTGCTTGGTCGGCTTATCAATCGGAAGCTCCAAAAAGCTCCTGCCCCTGAAACTGGCGAGGGCATAAGCCGGCGCACCGATCGCGAGGGCACCCGCCATCACCAGCGCCAGCGAAGGATCCCATAATCCGGCAATGTCGAGAAAACCAAGGACTTTTTCCGGATTGGCCATGCCGCCAAGCAACAGGCCGAAACCGAACAGCAAGCCTGCGCAGCCTGCCGACAGCAACGTCACGATGTGCGATTTCCGACCCGCCATCTCAAGCCCCCCAGACATGACGCACGACATACACCGTCAGAAAACCGGTCAACATGAACATCGCCGTGGCCACAAGGGATCGGACCGAAAACCGGGATAGGCCACACACACCGTGACCGCTGGTACAGCCCGCGCCATAGCGGGTACCCAGACCCACCACCAACCCTGCCACAGCCAAGGTGGTCATATCGGCATCGATTTGGATATCCGGGGTACCGAACAGCGGAATCGCCAGAATCGGCGCCGCCACCAAGCCCGCAAGAAAAGCCAATCGCCAGGCGACATCACTGCGTTTCTGGAAAAGACCGCCGGCTATTCCGCTGATACCGGCGATGCGGCCATTCAAGAGCAGAAGAATGGCGGTAGCGGCGCCAATCAGTGCGCCGCCGGCGAGAGCTGTTACGGGAGTGAACTGCGTCCAGTCAATCGACATATCTGGAAAATCCGATGATTAAATTACGATCATCCATTATAGCCTCCTAAAAATAGGTAGTGCTAATTTAATCGCCCGCCAAAAAACCCCCGGAAGGCGGGTTTTTTAAAGCATGAAGCAGGATTTTACAGCGTGACGGTGGTGGTCTGATCAACAACTGCCGGCAAGACGATACCGGGATTGACCTCGATGTCATGGCCACGTTTCAACAAGCCGATGGGTCCAAAAAGAACCGTCAGTGCAACCGTCGTACCCACTTTGCTCTCCCCTTCACGGCCCTGTGAAGCGCGCAGTGGAATGCGCTGATCACCGAGCAATACATAGTTGATTTGGATGTTGAGCTCACCTGCTTTGCCCATGAATCCTTTCTTGCGCGCCGTGATGACGGTACCGACTGCCTTGGCTCCACGGGGCACAACCACTTCGCCATCGACACGGATATCGTCATCCAGAATCAAATCGAAGCGCTGGCCTTCGGTGGCCGTCGCCGAGGTTAATTTTTCCAAGACCTGTAAGCTTACGCTGGTGCCCTCGGGGATTTTCACATCTTTGGCGAATGCCAGATTTGAGGCTGTGACGAGCATAAAAGCAGCTACGACAATTCCTTTGTATTTCATGAAGTTCTCCTAATTGGTCGTTGGCAGTGGGTAAACGAAGCCTTGCCCCCATTGATTGAATCATAGCACCGGGAGCGCCAGATAGCCCAGCCCATGACCCATTCTACTCTTTTTGCTAGAATGTGAGCAACGCTCGCTTCGTCGGGCTCCGAACAAGCCCCCATGTCAGACGACCCGGACAGTAATACCCCCCCTAAACGCTCCTGGCTGGAGAAACTCAGCCAAGCCTTCTCGGGCGAACCCGAATCCCTCGACGACCTGCGCGAGATCCTGGATTCCGCCGCCAAACACGGCCTGATCGATACCGACACCCTGAAACGCCTGCAAGGTGCTTTGGCCGTATCCGAAATGACCGTCTCCGACGTGATGGTGCCGCGCGGCCAGATGGTCTCGCTCTCGGCCACCGACAGCTTCCTCGATTTGATGCGGCAGGTGGTCGAGTCCGGCCATTCGCGGTTCCCGGTGCACGGCGAGGACAAGGACGAAATCGTCGGCATCCTGTTGGCCAAGGACCTGCTTCGCGGCGTGGTGGTCGATAACGGTCCCGGCAACATCCATGGCCTGATCCGGCCGGCGGTACTGATTCCTGAATCGAAAAAGCTCAGCGTGCTGCTCAAGGAGTTCCGTCAGTCGCGCAATCATATGGCCATTGTGATTGATGAGCACGGTGGGGTATCCGGCCTAATCACCATTGAAGATGTGCTGGAGGAAATCGTCGGAGAAATCGATGACGAGCACGATGATGCCAATCAGGCGGTCATGATCGCGGCCCAGGCCGACGGCCAGTTCTTCGTGGACGCGCTGACCCCGATTACCGAATTCAACCAGCAGTTCGGCGCCGATTTTCCGGACGATGAATATGACACCATTGCCGGCTACATCGCCGCTGCCATCGGCCATCTTCCGGAAACCGGCGAAGAGCTGACCCTCGGCCGCTTCCATTTCCGGGTCGGCCATGCCGACTCGCGCCGGATCCACCGCTTCATCGTCAATATCCATGGGGAATAAAGCCGTGCGCTGGTGGTGCACGCTGCTGCTGGGCCTTTTGCTAACCGGTCAGACCTTGGCTGAATTCCGGGTCGGTGTCATGACCATGCAGCCGGGCGCTATTTTCTGGGAGCGCTTCGGCCACAACGCCATCGTCATCGATGATGGAAATCGTCCGATGTCCTATAACTTCGGCTTTTTCGATCCGACTGAATCCGGCTTCGCCGGTAATTTCGTCAAAGGCCGGATGAACTATGTCTTGGCAGCATTGCCGCTGGAACAGGACCTGGACTATTACCGCCGCGCCGGGCGCGGCGTCAGCATCCAATGGCTGGATTTGGATCAGACCCAGAAACAGAACATCCGGACACGGCTTGAATTTCTGGCCAAGCCGGAAAATGCCCGGTATCGCTACGATTATTTCACCAACAACTGCGCGACCCAGGTCCGTGATGTGCTCGATGGGGCGCTCGAAGGCCAACTGAAACGCCAGATGGTGGCCAGCTCGCTGGGCAATACCTACCGCTCGGAATCCGTGCGACTGGCCTGGCCGGCGAAATGGATGGCTCTCGGCTTCGATCTGGCAATGGGCCGGGCCGGCGACAAACCGCTCAACCGCTGGCAGGACGCGTTCATTCCGATGCGCCTGCAGCAGAGTCTGCGCGAAGCCAAGGGGGAAAATGGTGAACCGCTGGTTCTAGCCGAGCAGCCCATCCTGCGCGACACCCTGGCGCCACCGCCGGCCGAACTGCCGCCATGGACTTTGTCGGCCACAACCATCGGATTGGCCTTGGCAACGGCATTCTTTCTCCTATCACGGCGCGCGCCGCGATGCGCCACGGTGCTGCAACTGGGATTCTGGATGAGTTGCGGTCTAATCGGCACGACACTGCTGCTGATCTGGGCATTGACCGAGCACCGCTTTATCTACAACAACGAAAACCTGCTGCTGTTCAGCCCGCTGGCCTGGCTTGTCCTGATTTTGTATTTCGGTCGCAAGCGCTGGGAATGGTGCCGCAAGGTCTATCTGCTTGCGGTCAAAGCGGTGGCTTTGTCGGCGGTACTCGCCGTAGTGCTGAAGTTCGGATCCACCGGCGGACAAAGCAACATGGTTTGGATTTTGATGGCCCTGCCCCTGCATTGGTTGGTGGCCAAAACGGCATTGCATGCCGAAGTACGGAAATAACTTGCAGTCCTGAACAGGCTGTTTATCATGGTGCCATGGATGCACCCAGCCTACTCGAAAGCCGCAGCGAGCAGATTCGCTTCATCGCCCGCTACGATCGCGACGGGAATGCCCACGAATTGAGCCTCGACCGCATCTCTGACGCGCTCGGCGATGAGGGCGGTCTGATCTGGGTCGGCCTGTTCGAACCGGATGAAACCCTGCTGTTCAAGATGCAGGTGGAATTCGACCTGCATCCGTTGGCCGTCGAAGACGCCCACAAAGCCCACCAGCGCTCGAAAATCGAGCGTTTCGGCAATAGCCTGTTCATCGTCGTCAATACCGCGCAGATGCTGGACGGCGGTATCGTCTACGGTGAATCCCACTTGTTCCTCGGCACTGATTTCATTCTGACCGTGCGCCATGGCGGGACGCTCTCGTTCAGCGCCGCCCGCGAGCGCTGCGCCAAAAACCCGGATTATCTGGGCAATGGCACCGGCATGGCCCTGTATACCGTGCTCGACCAGATTGTTGACAATTTCTTCCCGATCATCGCCGACCACGAACAGGCGCTGGACGAACTGGAAGAAGCCATTCTGTCCTCCAGTTTCCAGAAAGACACCATCATCCGCTTGTACCGGCTCCGCAACGACCTGACCAAGCTGCGGCTAGCGGTCTCGCCATTGCAGGACATCATGACTACGCTGTTGGAGTTCCACGGCGATCTGGTGCGTGAAGAAGTCCGGGTCTATCTGCGTGATGTCCATGACCACGTCATACGCCTGAACGAATCCATCGATACCATGCGGGACACCCTGTCCTCGGCCATGGCGACCAACCTGTCGCTGGTCACGGTCAGCCAAGGTGACACCATGAAGCGCCTGGCCGGCTGGGCCGCGCTATTGGCAGCACCGACCCTGATCACCAGCTGGTACGGCATGAACTTTGCCGATATGCCTGAGCTGGAATGGCAATTGGGCTATCCGCTGGTCGGGCTCACCATTTTCATCATCTGTTTCATGCTGTATCGGGGGCTGAAGAAGGCCGGCTGGCTGTAAGTTCCGGCGCTTTTTGATTCAGGTCAAATAAAAGAAGCCGTGGTCAGGCACTATGGTCGGAATTCCACTCTAGAGGCGTTATGCCACAATCGTTCCGGTTGCCTTTCAGGCCCTTGAACGCATCTGCAGCTGCAGTCATTGCGGCTGTTCTCCTGATGTCCAGCGCTTCAGCCAATAATTGACGGTATCGTGCCATTGAATGCTGTTCTGCGGTTTGAGCACCCAGTGGTTTTCATCCGGAAACAGCAGCAGCTGGCTTTCGATGCCCTTGCGCTGCAGCGCGGTGAAGGTGGCGATGCCCTGCTCCGGCGGAATCCGGTAATCCAGTTCACCCTGCACCACCAGCATCGGAACGCGCCACTTGGCGACATGGTTGACCGGATTGAATTTTTCGTAGTTCTGCGGCACATCGAACGGCGTACCGCCGTTTTCCCACTCGGTGAACCACAGCTCTTCGGTGGCATAGCCCATCATGCGGGTGTCGAACACGCCATCATGGTTGACCAGGCACTTCCAGGGCTCGGGCCAGTTGCCGGCGATCCAGTTGACCATGTAACCGCCATAGCTGGCGCCGAGCGCGCAGGCGCGACTGCTATCGAGGAAGCGGTATTTCTTGAGGGCATACGCATAGCCTTTCTGCAGATCTTCCAGAGGACGGTCACCCCAGTGTCCGGAAATGGAATCGGTGAAGGCCTGGCCATAGCCGGTGGATCCGTGGAAGTCGATCATGATCACGGCGAAGCCCTGGCCGGCGTAGGTCTGCGGATTCCAGCGGTAACTCCAGCCATTGCCGAAGCTGCCCTGCGGACCGCCGTGGATCAGGAAAGCGATGGGGTACTTCCGGCCTTCGACGTAATTGGCCGGTTTGACCACATAGCCGTGCACCGTTTCGTTGTTCCAGCCGATGAATTGGAATTGCTCGAACGCACCCCAGGCGGTCTTGGCGATGGCATCGCGGTTATTGACACTGACCTGACGTTCGCTGCGTGCGCCGGCATCGGTCAGGAACAGCTGCGCCGGCGAATCGAGGCGGTCTCGGGTGAACAGCACCTGGTTGCCGGACACGGCGAATTCGCGCACGCTGCCGTCGCGCGCGACCAATGCAGCTTCGCCATTGGCGATGTCGATAGCAAACAGCGGCATTTCGCCGGTGTCCTGGGTGGTGGTGAACAGGGTCTTGCCGTCAGCGCTGATGGCCAGCGACTCGGCCGAGTTGTCCAGTCGCGGGGCGACTTCACGGGTTTTTCCGCTGGCCAAGTCCATGGCCATGATGGCGAAACGGTCGGCCTCGAAGCCCGGACGCTTCATGGCGCGGTAGTACAGGGTTTTGCCATCGGGGCTGAACACCGGCGAGGTGTCCCAGGCTTTGTTGGCGGCGGTCAGATTATCGACCAGATGCATGTTGTGGTCGCCGATGATGACGCGGTACAGATCGAAGTTGGTCGACCATGCTTCGGTTTTGCCGGCGATGCGTACCGAAAATACCAGCGACTTGCCATCCGGGGCCCAGGCATATTCACCGGCGTCACCGAAGGGTTTGGAGGGAATATCACCATTGACATTGGCTAGACGCACGGCGGCGCCGAGCTTGCCATTCTGCAACGGGGCGAGGAACAATTGATTGCGGCGGCCATCGGCGTAGGTATCCCAGTGCCGGATGAACAGTTTGTCGAACAGCATGCCGCTGGCGTTATTGGCCGCTTTGGCATCCAGTCGCTGTTTGTTACAGGCGATATCCGCACAATCGGTAAACACTTCCAGACTGAACGCAACGTGCTTGCCATCCGGGGACAGTTTGTAGGAGCCGATGTCGAGCGGCAGATCCGAAATCTGCACAGCCGTTTGGCTGCCCACGGCCTGCGACCACAATTGCATGCTGCCGGATTTGGCGCTCAGGAAATACACGTTCTGACCGTCGGGTGAAAAACTTGGCGAATTGACGTTCAGGCCTTCGGTGGTGAAACGCACTGGCGGGGCGGCATCCCGGGCGAACAGATCTTCGATCCACAGTCCGGTTTTGCCGCGATTGGCGGCCAGATCGGTCTGCCGCACGGCGAACAGCGCCACACGGCCATTCGGCGACAAAGTCGGTGAAGAAACTCGCTCGTAAGCGACCAGATCACGGATGGTCAGCGGGGCCTTGACGGCATCCGCGCCAACGGCGGCAAAGGGGGCCAAAAGGGCCAGAAGGAGCAGTCGCGCTTTCATCAATAAACCTCGCAGGAACACCCGGTTATGGTACTCCATCCGGCGCTATACTGGCGACTGACCACTGTCAGGATCCGCCCCATGACCGACACCGCCCTCGCCCAGCAATCCCAGATTTTCGGCCATCCCAAAGGTCTTTTCGTCTGTTTCATGACGGAAATGTGGGAGCGTTTTTCTTTCTACGGCATGAAGGCCCTGTTGTTCCTGTATCTGACCAAGTACCACCTGTTTACCGATGACAACGGCTATCTGCTATTGGGTACCTACGCCGGCCTGGCCTATGCTCTGCCGCTGCTCGGCGGCGCCTTGGCCGACCGCTGGCTCGGTATGCGCAAAGCGGTGGTTTTCGGCGGAATGCTGCTCGTGCTCGGACAGTTGGGCATGGCCTATACCGGCACGCCGGCGCAGGGCATTGCCGGTCAAGCCAACCAAGACGCCTTTGCCATTCAGATCATGTACGCCTCGCTGGCGCTGATCGCGGTTGGCGTGGGCTTTCTCAAACCGAATATTTCCACCATCGTCGGCCGGCTTTATGCTGACAATGATCCGCGCCGCGACTCGGGCTTCACCATTTTTTACATGGGCATCAACATCGGTGCCGCGCTGTCCTCGCTGATCGTGGCCTATATCGGCGAAAAAATCGGCTGGGGTTACGGCTTCGGTCTGGCCGGCGTGATGATGGCGCTGGGACTGGTGCAGTTCGTGCTCGGCCAGAAACATCTGGCCGGACAAGCCGAGCCGCCGAATCCGGCCGCCTTGTCGGCTCCCTGGTTTGCCGGCATCAGCCGCGAATGGTGGATCTATCTGGCTGGCAGCTTCTCGGTGCTGGTGGTCTGGCAGGTCCTGCAGATGAAGGTCGACTTCAGCTTCCTCGGCCCCATCGCCGGCGGCCATGAAGTGACCATGACCGAAGTGGTCGCCGTGGTCATGGGCCTGGGTCTGTTCGTCTGGTTCTTCAAGTTCCTGTTCTCCGGCATCACTGCCGCCGAACGAGGCCGCATGATCGTGTTGATGACCTTGATCGTCATCAGCGCCCTGTTCTGGGGTCTGTATGAACAGAGCTACGGCAGCTGGGTCGCCTTCGCCGAGCGGGTCATGGACCGCCGCACCTTCGGTGTGGAGTGGACAGCCGGACAGACCACCTCCATCGGCGCCATTTTCGTCATCGCCTTCAGCCCACTATTTGCCTGGCTTTGGCCGAAACTCGACCGCTATGGCCTGAATCCGAGTCTGCCGGCCAAATTCGGCTGGGCACTGGTGTTTCTGGGCTTGGCCTTCGGCGTGCTGATGATGGCCAGCCGCGCTCCCGGCGCGGAGGGTTTGGTCAGTCTGTGGTGGCTGGTGCTGGCCTACGCGCTGATGGTCATCGGCGAGATGATGCTGTCACCGATCGGCCTGTCGGCAGTCACCACCCTGTCCGTGCCACGCGTGGTCGGACTGATGATGGGCGCCTGGTTCCTTTTTTCCGCCTTCGGCGAAATGATCGCCGGCCGCCTCGGCACCTGGGCATCGATCGATCCCAACCCGGATGGCAGCATCGATAAATTCAAGGCTCTGGGTGTTTATGGCGATGTCTTCGGCGATATGATGTGGATCGGCGTCATTGCCGGCGCAGCACTGCTGGTGCTGTCACCCCTGTTGACGCGATTGACCCGCGAGAAAGCGTGAGAAATTGCATGCCAAAAAAAACCGCCTGATGGGCGGTTTTTTGGTGCTATTCGCGCGAATCAGAACGGCACATCATCACCGAATGGATCATTGTCGGTCGGCGCGGCAACCGCTGCCGATGCCGAACGCGCCGCAGCTTTCGGGGTGCTGAATTTATCTCCGCCGCTGGACCAGCCGCTGTCTTCCCGGCTGCCGCCGCGATCGCCGCCTTCTTTCTTGCCGCCGAGCATCTGCATCTCGTTGGCCACGACATCGGTGCTGTAACGTTCGATACCCTGCTTGTCGGTGTACTTCTGCGTTTCCAGCTTGCCTTCGACATAGATCATCTGGCCCTTGCGCACGTATTCACCGACGATTTCAGCCAGCTTGCGGGTGAACTTGACCCGGTGCCATTCGGTCTTTTCCTGCTTCTCGCCGGCTTTGTCCTTCCATTGTTCGGTCGTCGCCACCGACAGCGTGCAATAGGCATCGCCGGACTGGAAATAACGGACTTCCGGGTCTTTGCCAACGGTGCCGACGAGGATGACTTTGTTGATGCCACGAGCCATGGCGGGTTCCTTTCAAAAGTGGGTGTAGAGACAGATTAAGTATAGCTTTCAACCGGCAATATCCCAAAGCATTTCTGCCGGTGTCCGAATTTCCCCCTTAGACGGGTCGGAAGTCCTATAATCGGACGGGACTCCTGAAACTTAAGTAGTTGATTTATGAGCATTGAATCCATCCAGACTCTGGCCCAGGACGAAATGGACGCGGTTGACGTCCTGATTCGGGCCGAACTGCGTTCGGACGTTCTGCTGATCAACCAGATTTCCGAACACATCATCGCCGCCGGCGGCAAGCGTCTGCGTCCGATGCTGACCGTAGTGGCCGCGCGCGCTGCCGGTTACACCGGGCAGGACCACACCGCTTTGGCCGCCATCATTGAATTCATCCATACCGCCACCTTGCTGCATGACGATGTCGTCGATGAATCCGACCTGCGGCGCGGGCGCAAGACCGCCAACGCTCTCTGGGGCAATGCCCCGAGCGTTTTGGTCGGCGATTTCCTGTATTCGCGTGCCTTCCAATTGATGGTCGGTCTGGATTCGATGGCCATCCAGAAGCGCCTAGCCAACACCACCAACCGCATCGCCGAGGGCGAAGTCCTGCAGTTGCTGCATGTGCACAATCCGGACACCGATGAAGCGGCTTACCTGGACGTCATCGAGCGCAAGACCGCTGAGCTGTTCAGTGCCGCTACCGGGCTGGCCGTGCATTTAGCCGGCGCCGACGCTTCGACCTGTGCCGCCATGGATGCTTACGGCCTGCATCTGGGCATGGCCTTCCAGATTGCCGATGATGTGCTGGATTACATCGGTGATGCGGAAACCTTGGGCAAGAATCTCGGCGATGATCTGGCCGAGGGCAAAGCCACCCTGCCGCTCATCCATGCCCTGGGATTGGCCAAAGACGATGTGCGCGCACGCCTGCGTCTGATCATCGCCAGCGGCGACGCGACGGCCATGCCGGAAGTCCTTTCGGCCATCACCCGCAGTGAAAGCCTGCGCTATTGCACGGACAAGGCCTGCTTCCATGCCGAATCGGCAAAGATGGCTTTGCAGGTGCTGCCGGCCAGCCCCTGGAAACAGGCGATGGCGGATCTGGCCGACTATTCGGTTGCGCGGAACCATTAAGGCAGTGCCAGATCAATCCGATAAAAACTAAAATACCAGCCGGAACCGGAATTGGAATCGGTGCAGCACTAAGTGTGGCGTTCGGTGCGCTGTAGTGTCAGATCGCACTCGGGCTCGCATTGGGCGTGGCGTTCGGAGTAGCCTTCGATGTCGTGTCGCATGTGCGACACAAGAAGAAGGATTAACCCAAACCCAATCCGGGAATTTTGCTGATGGCATTCGGGTCAAACCCGGCCAGCTCGGCGAAGTGACGGCCACGCGCCACATAATCGGCATAGACGCCGAAACTCGGTGCGCCGGGCGATAACAACACCACTCCGCCTTCCGGTAAAGCCTGTTGCGCCTGCTGCACGGCATCGGACAGATCCGCGGCTTCTGACAGATGGAACCCGGGTGTATTGATACCGCGCAGGCACTCGGCGATGCGGGCGCCGTTCTGACCCATGGCGATGATGGCTTTCGGCGGATGTACGGCCACATACTCGGCGAACGCGTCCCAGTCCAGACCGCGGTCGTAACCACCGACCAGAATCGCCACCGGCTGCGCCGTGAAGCATCCCAGCGCCGCGATGCTGGCGAACGGCGTGGTGCTGATGGAATCGTTGACATAGCGGATGCCGTTTTTCTCACCCAGGCTCTGCAGCCGGTGCGGCAAGGGCCGGAAGTGTTTTGCCGCCGGCGCAAGTGCCACCGCATCCAAACCAAGGGCATCGATGGCGGTCAAGGCCGCGCAGACATTGCCGGCGTTGTGCTGGCCCGGCATCGGCAACTCGCGCAGATCCAGAACTGCAGTATCGCCACGGCACAGCGTGTGGCCCTTGGCGTGCCAGCCGTCATTGGTGTTGAACCAGTGCACCTCGGCTTCCAAACCGTCCGCCAGCGCCGCAACCCGAGGCGCTTCATCGTTGAGCACCACATGGCGGGCCTGCGATTTTGTAATCAGCGCCGATTTATCCTCGAAATAGGCCTGAAGACTGCCATGCCAGTCGAGATGTTCCGGGTAGAAATTCAACATCATCGCCACTTCCGGCCGAACCGCTTCGAAAGTCTGGTAGCTCGACATCTCGATGACCCAGAATTCCGGCTGCTCGGTCCAGTCCATGGTTTCCAGCAAAGGCGTGCCGATGTTGCCGACCAGGGCCGTGCGTTTGCCGGCGCTGCGCAGCAGATGCGCGATCAGCGCGCTGACCGTGCTCTTGCCTTTGGTGGCGGTCACGCACACGGTGCGCGCATCGGGATGGGCGGCGAACCAGAGGGCGGTACCGCCGATGAAGCGCGTTCCTTTGGCCTGCGCCGTCAGGGCTTCCGGCCGGTATTTGCTGATGCCCGGTGATTTCACCACCACATCGAAGGCGGCCAGATCATCGCCGCCGGGCTCGCTACGGCAGACGATGCCGGCATCGCCGAGCGCGGCGATTTCATCGGCTTCGCTCGCGTTGCAGAAAACGGTGAGCGGCTGTCCGGGCAGACGCGTGCGCAGATACTGCAAAGCGGCGCGGCCTTCGCGGCCGTAGCCCCAGATGGCGATGGACTGGCCCTTAAGCGCCGAAGGATTCACGCAATGCGGTCCACAGGGCTTTGGGAATGGCATGTTCTTCGACCGGCACCAGCAAGGGAGCAATCGGCAATTCGGAAGCGTCCAGTTGCGGCAGGATTTCGTCGGCGAAACGCCGGACGATGGCATCCTCGCGCCAGCTCGGCGACTGCGCCAACGCCGCCATGGCGGCACGGGATTCGCGGCCCTCGCCTACACACTCGAAGGGCTTGTGGTCCTGATATTCCAGCAGGGCATCGAAGCCGGGAATCTGCGCCGGTTCATCCAGCAGATTGCGGCCGAAGATGGTCATCAGTCGCGGCTTGGACATGAACGGCGCCAGTGCCAGGAACACGAAATGGCATTTCGGACAGACCCCGCACCAACGCTGGGCCGGACGCTCGCCGAGGATGTGGAAATTGCGGTTGCAGCTGGAGAAATGTGCGTCGTAGAAATCGGTTTTGGCAAATTGGCGTGCCACCGCCAGCTCCGAGAACGGGCGCAGCAGCGAGTAGTAGTTCAGATCGGCGGCGATATGGCTGCGCACCTGCGCGGCGAACGCGCGCTCGAAATCCCAGCCTTTCGACCATTGGTGATTGACCTCGCCGGTGCCTTCGATCAGGCTGCCGTAACTGGCCGAACGTTCATTCGAGAACACCACCTGGTCGGCGCCGTGCAGCAGTGCGGCCAGAGCCAGGATGGCGGAATTGACTGCCGTGACCGGGATGTGGCCATTGAGTGCGCCCTGCTTGTTCATGGCGAACAGCTCCGGCGGTAACTGCCGGCTGATATTCAGCAGCGGCAATCCAGTACGTTCGGCGCAGGAGCGGATCAACGGCGCCGAGCCGATCCAGGTCACCGTCTGTGCGATACCGGCGCGGCGCAGGGCTTCGATTGACACCAGGGAATCCTTGCCGCCACCGATGGCAACCAGCGCCTGCGTGGGAAGCCCAGCCGCCGGCGCTTTTGCCGGCGTCGGGGCGTCGGCAGGAAAGACGATTTTGCCGCGCAGATTCAGTCCGTTGCGATAGGCGAATTCACCCAGACCGTTTTCATAGACCTCGGTCAGGAAAGCGGCGGTGCCGGCATCGATGGCGTAGGCATCGAGCACGATGGTTTTCGGCACAGCGGCTTTGTAATAGCTGACGCCGGCGATCAGATGCAGGGCGCGCAGCGCCGACTGCACGGCCGCGGTACGCGCGGCATCCAGTGTGAACGGCGCGCCGGGGAAGGTAATGGTTTCGGAGAACATACCGCCGGTATCGAAGGCGTAGTCCAGGCGTGCGATGCCGGTGGCGGCATCGAAGGCGCAATCGGTGAAATGGAAGCGGCGCACCGCGTCGCGGTTGAACACATACTCAGACATCGAGAATCACCTCACGCGGCAGGGCGCGCTGATTGTATTGGTTGGCCATCACATAGCCGTAAGCGCCGGCGGTGTCGATCAGCAGCACATCGCCTTCGGCGGTGGCCTTCGGCAGTGTGATGGCGTGTGCCAGCACATCGGTCGACTCGCAGATCGGACCGACCACATCCACGCGCTGGGTGGGCGCATCGGGTGCCTGACTGAGATTGGCCATGCGGTGTTTGGATTGATAAAGCGCCGGACGCATCAGCGCGTTCATGCCGGCATCCAGGCCGACGCGACGCACGCCGAGTTTATCGACCACCTGGCTGACGGTGGCCAGCAACACGCCGGCCTGCGCCACCAGATAGCGGCCGGGTTCCAGCCAGATGGCGTACTGCGGCCATTGCGCGGCATGCTCGGCAAGGGTCGCCGACAGGGCTTCCAGATCGAACTCGGCCTCGCTGTCGGAATACGGCACGGCCAATCCGCCGCCGACATTGATGGCCTTGACCGAACCGATGTCCTCGGACAATTGCGCCAGTTGCGCAAACAGCTGCGCCCAATGACGGCAGTCACTCACCCCGCTGCCGACATGCGCATGCAGCACGGCGATCTCGGCCTTGATCTTTGCGGCAGCGGCACGGAAGGCCGGCAGATCGGCCAGGGCCAAACCGAACTTGGCGTCTTCGCCGCCGGTACGGACATGGGCATGATGGCCCAGGCCGTAACCCGGATCGATGCGTAGCACCAGCTTGCGGCCGGAAAACAATTCCGGCCAATGCTGCAGCGGATAGAGGCTGTCGACGGTGATCCATTCGGCCAATTCACGGGCCTCGGCATACTCGGCGCGGGCGGCGAAACTGGGCGTGAACAGCAGGCGCTCGGGCGGCAGCTCGGGAAACACCGCTTTGACATGGCGCAGCTCGGCCGCCGAGACGCACTCGAATCCGAAACCGCGCATTTCCAGTTCGCGCAGAATCGCCGGATGGGCATTGGCCTTGATGGCGAAGAAACGGCGTTCGAGCGAAGTGATACCGCACAGCGCATTGGCCTGTTTGCGGACACTCGGCAGATGATAAACATAGGCTGGAGAGCCTGCGGCGGCGATGTCACACAGCGCCTCGCGTCGCGACTGCCACCAGTGCGCGGGCGGCGCAGCCCGGCCATGCGCGATGTCGCGCCAGCTCGGTCCGAAAATGTCGGACTCGGCGATCGGCATGGCGCCGGAATCGATCAGCAGCGCATGCAGGGTCGGCAACAGATCCTGTGCGATGTCTTCATCGACCACGAAGGTCAGGTTCAGATCGTTGGAGCTCTGCGAAATCAAATGCACGCGCTCGCGGCCGAACTCGGCCCAGATGTCGGTGAGCTGGTCGAGCATCGAACGCATGCCGCGGCCGACCAGGGTGACCGCGCTGCAGGGCGTGATGACCTTGACCCGGCAGACCTTGGCCAGATCGGTACAGAGCGCATCGAGCACATTGGAGTTGACCAGATTGTCGGAAGGATCCAGCGATACGGTGACGTTGGTTTCCGAGGTCGAAATCATGTCGACCGACAGGCCGTGCGTTTTGAAGCAGGCGAACAGATCGGCCAGGAAGCCGACCTGCTGCCACATGCCGATGGATTCCATCGACACCAGCACGATGCCGCTGCGGGTGCTGATGGCCTTGACGCCCGGATGCGGCTCGGCACTGCGGCTGATGCAGGTCCCGGCCATCTGCGGACGTTCGGTATCGCGGATCCACAGCGGTACGCCCAGATCGCGGCAGGGATGGATGCAGCGCGGATGCAGAACCTTGGCGCCGGTGGTGGCGATTTCCTGCGCCTCCTGGTACTCGAGGCGGCTGAGCAGCCGGGCCTCGGGCACCGCGCGGGGGTTGGCGCTGAACATGCCGGGCACATCGGTCCAGATTTCGACCCGGCGCGCACGCAACAGCGCCCCGAAGTACGCGGCCGACGTATCCGAGCCGCCACGGCCGAGAATCGCGGTACCGCCATCGTTGGCGCGGGCGATAAAGCCTTGGGTAATCAATAACGGAGCGTTGCCGGAAAAACGCGAGCGCCAGTCGGCATCGCCCTGATAATCGCAGGACACCGACAGACGCGCGGCCCAGGCGCTTTGGTTCGGCAGGCTGACCGCGTGCAGCCAGTCGCGCGCATCCAGCCAGGCGACTGGCAGGGTTTGCGTCTGCAGATAGGCGACACCCAGCGTGGAAGACAGCAACTCGCCCTGCGCCAGCACGTCCGCCTGCCAGTCGAAGGCGCGGGCCAGGCGACGCGGATCGGCAAATAAGGCATGTAGGGAATTCAGGCGTTCGGCCAATACCGCCTCGGCATTCAGGCCCAATTCGCGCGCGAAACCCAGATGGCGTTCGCGCAGCTGGTGTTCGAGATCGGCCAGAAAGGCGTCATTGTCGGCACGGTCGATGGCACTTTGCAGTTGGTTGGTGACGCCGGACAGAGCGGATACCACCACCAGCACTTTGGCGTTTTCGCCGTCGGCGCGTTCGCGCATCAGGTGCCCGATGGTGTCCCAGCGATGGCGCTGCGACACCGAGGTCCCGCCGAATTTCAGCACGATCCAATCGGAAGCAGGGGCGGATTCGGGCATGGCGGCAGGCAATCGGCATCGAAAGACGGGTTTGTATATGATAAGGCATGACCCATGGCTTGGGTGCCGGAATCTGTGCAAACAGGGCGCCGTTGGCTTGAACGGGGCCGCAACCCGGTCATCGCCATGACCAACCTGATTGCCGATGACAACGCTAATGACGGCAGTGACCGCATTAGCCGATCTAGCGCTTACCCGCGCTTCGGCTGCAGCATGGTTCCGGTGCATTTCGGGCTGCCGCACAGGCAGGCCCAGAGCTTCTTAAGCTTCGGCGTGTGACGCTCGCCCAAACGAATGCCGTAGTTATAGGACAACTCTTCACCGGCCTTGATGTCGCGGAGGGCCTTGATTTCAATCCGGTCTTTGGATTTGTCGCCGTCTACGGCATCGACATGTTCGGAATCACAGTTCGGATCGCAGCTGTGGTTGATCCAGCGGGCCTCATTGCCCTTGATATTGGCATCGACCACGAAGTCTTCATTCAGGGTGAACAGGAAGGTGTGGCCGGTTTCATTTTCGCCGTCATAGGCGGCATCGACTTCCTGGTGGCTACGCAGCAGACCTTTATATTCGATGATGAACTCGCCTTTTTTGATGTTTTTCGCGGCAAATACGCCGCTGCCATGGATTTTGGAACGACGGACTTCGAATTTGCTGGACATAGAATTTCCCGAGTGAGCCGCTATTGTGGCGAAGATTGCCGGCCTTGCCAAGCGCGGATTGCCTCTCGGCGCCGAATACAGTACAATTTTGGTACACTTTGGAGAACGCCATGCGCCTAACATCCGATGCCTTTTTCGACGGCCAGCCGATTCCCGGTGAATCCGCATTCGCGGTGATGGCCGGACACGTGCTGGCCAGCGCCAGTCTGACCGTGCGCTACACGCTGAATCCGGCCGTGGCGTACTGACATGCTGCGGGTCACCAAACTCACCGACTACGCGACCGTGCTGCTGGCCTGTCTGGCCAAAGCGCCGCAGCGCGTGCTTAGCGCCAGCGAACTGGCGGAAATGGCCAAGCTGGAGTTGCCGACGGTGAGTAAAGTACTCAAGCCGCTGTCACGCGCCGGGTTGGTGGAAGCCTTCCGCGGCAGCCAGGGCGGTTACCGTCTGGCGCAACCGGCGGCGCAGATCTCGCTGTTCGCGGTGGTGGAAGCGATGGAAGGCCGGCTCGGCATGACCGAATGCAGCGGCGAACACAGCCAGTGCGAACACGAACCGCACTGCGGCATCCAGGGCCAATGGCAGAAAGTGAACGATGTCATCGCCGATGCCCTGCGCAGCGTCAGCATTGCCGAACTCGGCCGTGATAGCCGCAAATCGATTCCCCTGAAACTGGCGAAGGCATGAGCATGGCCGCCGAACGCACTGAAATCGAACGCCAGCTCGAACGTCGCTACGAGGCCGGTTTCGTCACCGACATCGAATCCGACACCCTGCCGCCGGGTCTGGATGAAGACGTGGTGCGCTTTATTTCGAAAAAGAAAGAAGAGCCCGAATGGCTGACCGAATGGCGCCTGAAGGCCTACCGGCATTGGCTGACCATGACCCCGCCGCAATGGGCCCAGCTCGACATCGCGCCGATCGATTTCCAGGCGGTCAGTTATTTCGCGGCGCCGAAAAAGAAATACGCCTCGCTCGATGAGGTTCCGCAGGAACTGCTCGACACCTACGAAAAACTCGGTGTACCCCTGCACGAGCGCGCCCGTCTGGCCGGCGTGGCGGTCGATGCCGTGTTCGACTCGGTCTCGGTCGGTACTACCTACCAGAAAGAGCTGGCCGAGAAAGGCATCATTTTCTGTTCGTTCTCGGAAGCGGTCAAGGAACATCCCGAGCTGATCAAGAAATACCTGGGCTCGGTGGTGCCGCCGGGCGACAACTACTTCGCCGCGCTGAATTCGGCGGTGTTCTCCGACGGTAGTTTCGTGTTCATTCCCAAAGGCGTGCGCAGTCCGATGGAACTGTCGACCTATTTCCGCATCAACGCCCGTGACACCGGGCAGTTCGAGCGCACCCTGATCGTGTGCGAGGACG